>Ga0180430_10000058_pt1 | contig 126925 bp, 104 predicted proteins | sample SS_ome_9_FD_132999 | JGI IMG/M metagenome (GOLD analysis project Ga0180430, IMG submission 132999) | Hypersaline lake sediment archaeal communities from the Salton Sea, California, USA - SS_1_S_2 metaG | ecosystem: Environmental > Aquatic > Non-marine Saline and Alkaline > Hypersaline >...
GCCGACGCGGTCCCCCGGCATGAGGCTGAACGAAGCCCCCTTCAGGATCTGACGATCGCCGAAACGACGCCCCAGTCCCTTCGCGATCAGGATCGGCTGGCCGGGATTGAGTCCCTTCATGTGTCCTTTCCTCGACCGCGGCTCAGCCGAGTGCGGCTTCGATCGCCTGCTTCACTTCGGACGCGCAAGGCTCGGTCGGCGGCGCGAAGCGCGCGACGACCTGGCCGTCCTTGCCGACCAGGAACTTCGCGAAGTTCCAGGCCACGTCGCCGGCGCCGTCCGGCGCGGTGTCCTCGGCCGTGAGCCACCGATAGATCGGATCCGCCCCCGCTCCGTTCACCTCGACCTTCGAGAACATCGGGAAGGTCACGCCGAAGTTCGTCTCACAGAACGTGGCAATCTCCGCCTCGGTTCCGGGCTCCTGGGCCCCGAACTGATTGCACGGAAAGCCGAGGATCTCGAGCCCGCGATCGCGGTACTCGTCGTAGAGGCGCTGGAGACCGTCGTACTGCGGCGTGAGGCCGCACTGGGAGGCCACGTTCACGACGAGGCAGACCTTCCCGGAGAAGGTGTCGAGGTCGCAGTCGTCGCCGCGGAGGGTCGTGACGGAGAAGTCGTGGAGCGTGCTCATGGGGCTTTCCTGATCGGGTGCAGTCGTCTGCACGGAGGAAGGACGGAGACGAGCGGACGGCCCGCGCGTCCCGACGCCGGGGCCCTTTCCGGCCTCAGCGGGAGAGTGCGCGATGCACGATCTCGTATACGTCCTTGGAGAGTTCACCGCGCTGGGCGATCCGCTCGAGCTGGGCCTGGATCTTCCCCTGCCGATCGTCGTCGTAGCGACGCCAGTCGTTGAAGATCGAGGCCATCCGAGAGGCGACCTGCGGGTTGGAGGCGTCGAGCGTGAGGACGTTTTCCGCGAGGAACACGTAGCCCTCTCCCGAGCCGTCGTGGAAGCGTACCTGATTCCCGGAGCAGAAGGCACCGACGAGCGAGCGGACCCGGTTCGGATTCGTCATCGAGAAGTCCGGGTGGGAGGCGAGCTCCCGGACCCGGCCGAGCGTGTCCGTCCGCGACGAGGTCGCCTGGATCGAGAACCACTTGTCGAGGACGAGCGGGTCGTCCTTCCAGCGGTCGTGGAACGCCGCGACGACGTCGTCGCGGCGCGGATGATCCTGGTCCGCCAGGATCACGAACGCCGCCTGGGCATCGGTCATGTTGTCGGCGGACTCGTACTGCTGCCAGGCCGCCTCGATCGCCGCCTCGTCGCCGGTGGCCACCCGCAACCGCAGCAGCACGTTCCGGAGCCTTCGCCGGTCGATCTGCGCCTTCTCGTGGGCATAGGGACCGGTCGGTGCGAGCGCCTGCCAGGCGGACTCGACGGCGTCCCGGTGCGCCACGGCCAGGGCTTCGACCATCGCCTCCCGCGCGGCGTGGATCGCGTCGGGCCGGATCACCGCCATCTCCTGCGCGATCACGCGCTCGGCGGGCAGGACGAGCGCCTGCGCCCGCAGAGAGCCGTCGAGGCGGTCGTCGGCCAGGACCCGCCCCCACGCTTCCGAGAACTCCGGATCCAGGTTCGTCGTCTCCCCGGCCTCGATCCGCTCGGCGGCGTCGACCAGCAGCTCGAGGGCGAGCTGCTGCCCCGCGTCCCAGCGATTGAAGGCATCCTCGTCGTGGGCCATCTGCAGCGCGTACGCCGCCTTGCTCCGTGCCATCTCGAGCTTGACCGGCGCCGAGAATCCGCGCAGCAGGGAAGGCACCGGCTCCTCCGAGAGCCCGGTGAACACGAAGGTCTGCTCCGCCCCGGTCAGCTCGAGCACCCGCTCGGTCTCGGCCCCGCCCTCCTCGCCCGCGAGCACGACGGGCAGCGCGCGACCGTCCGGGGCGATCAGGCCGAGCCGGATCGGCAGGTGGAGCGGAGCCCGCTCCTTCGCCCCGGCGATCTCGAAGGCCGTCTCGGGGTAGTCCTGCGAGAGGGTCAGCCGGTACTCGCCGGCCGCTCCGTCGAACTCGCCCTTCGCGCGGAGCCGGGGGGTCCCGGCCTGCAGGTACCAGCGCTCGAACTGGCCGAGGTCCCGGCCGGTCGCGTCGGCCATCGCGAAACGGAAGTCGTCGCAGGTCACCGCCTGTCCGTCGTGACGATCGAAGTAGAGATCCATCCCCTTCCGGAAGCCGTCGCGCCCGAGCAGGGTGTCGTACATGCGGATGATCTCGCTGCCCTTCTCGTAGACCGTCGCCGTGTAGAAGTTGTCCATCGAGATGTAGGACTCGGGCCGGATCGGATGCGCCATCGGCCCCTCGTCTTCCGGAAACTGACGCGCGCGCAGCTGCCGCACGTTCGCGATCCGGTTGACCGCCTCGCTCGTCATGTCCTCGCTGAAGCGCTGGTCGCGGAAGACGGTCAGCCCCTCCTTGAGCGTCAGCTGGAACCAGTCGCGGCAGGTCACGCGGTTGCCGGTCCAGTTGTGGAAGTACTCGTGGGCGATGACGCCTTCGATCGCCTCGTAGTCGTCGTCCGTCGCGGTCTCGGGCAGCGCGAGCACGTACTTCGAGTTGAAGACGTTGAGCCCCTTGTTCTCCATCGCGCCCATGTTGAAGTCGCCGACCGCCACGATCATGTAGACGTCGAGGTCGTACTCGAGTCCGAACTCCTCCTCGTCCCACTTCATGGCCCGCTGCAGACTGCGCAGCGCGTGCTCGCACTGGTCGATGTTCCGGGGCTCGACCCAGATCTCGAGCTTGACCTCGCGGCCCGAGGCCGTCGTGTAGGTCCCCTCGTGGCAGCGAAGATCGCCGGCGACGAGCGCGAACAGGTAGCTGGGCTTCGGGAAGGGGTCTTCCCAGGCGACGCGATGGCGCCCCCCTTCGAGCGCCTCCTCCGCCGTCCGGTTGCCGTTCGAGAGCAGGACGGGGTAGCGCGCACGATCGGCCTCGATCGAGACCGTGTAGCGCGCCATCACGTCGGGCCGATCGAGGAAATACGTGATGCGCCGGAAGCCCATCGCCTCGCACTGGGTGCAGAAGTTGCCGCTCGACTTGTAGAGGCCCGAGAGCGCCGTGATCGTCTCGGGGTGGATCGCGACGACGGTACGCAGCTCGAAGCGCTGCGGCGGGGCGTGGAGGGTGAGCCGGTCGTCCGAGACCTGGTAATCGGACTCGGCCAGGGGTTCGCCGTCGATCGAGATCTCGCGCAGCTCGAGGGACTCGCCGTCCAGCACGAGCGGGGGCGTGTCTCCGGGCGCGGCATCCTCTCGCCGACGGACCGAGAGGCGCGCCTCGACGGTCGTCTCGTCCTCACCGAGATCGAAGGCCAGATCGACGGTGTCGATCAGGTAGTCCGGCACGCGGTAGCTGCTTCGCAGGACCGCTTCGGGCTTGCTGCCAGTCGACCCAGAGCTCATCCGGAAATCCCCCCAAGGTTGCGCGCGCACAGTAGAAATTGGCGATGGCGGGTGCAAGGCAGTAGCTTGCGCCGGCGTGCGAGAGGGGGTTCGCCAGGCATGACCCGTGATCACCGGACCGGCCGCGATGGACCGCGCAACGGCGGGGCGATCGTCGCCCGGGGCAAGCTGCTCGCCCTCTTCTCCCTTCTCGCCGTCGTCGCGACGCTCACGGGCTGCGCTTCGGGCGGGCCGCTCTTCTCCGGCTACGGCGGCCCCCCGCTCCGGGTCGGGGTCTCGCCCGACTACCCGCCGGTCGTCTTCGAACGCGACGGCACGATCGTCGGCATCGAAGCCGACCTCGCCCTCCGCGCGGGGGAGGCCCTGAAGCGGCCGATCGAATTCGTCCGGATCCCGTTTCCCGATCTCCTCGACGCCCTCGAAGCCGGCGAAATCGACGTCGTGATGAGCGGCCTCTCGATCACGCCGGAGCGCGCCGAGCGCGTGCGGTTCACGGCGCCCTACATGGAGGTCGGGCAGCTGGCGATGATCCGCCGGCAGGACGTCGCGCGCTTCGGCCGGCCGAATACGATCCGCCGCGCGGGTGCGCGGGTCGGGTACGAACGCGCCACCACGGGAGAGCGCTACGTGGCCGAGGGCCTGCCCTTCGCCGAGAGCTTCGCCTTCGACTCCGTCGAGGCCGGACTCCGCAGCCTTCGTGCGGAGCGCATCGATTTCTTCGTCCACGACGCGCCCACGATCTGGCGGATCGCGGGCGGCCTCGACCACCGGGATCTGATCGGGCTCTACCGTCCGCTCACGCAGGAGCAGCTCGCCTGGGCGGTCCGGCCCGAGGACGAGCAGCTTCGCGCGGTGCTCGACGCGACCCTCTCCCACTGGCAGCGCGAAGGGATGATCGAACCGATCGTCCAGCGCTGGATCCCGGTGCGGGTCATCCGTTAGGTCCGTCGCCTAGCGCTTGCGATAGCGCATCGCCTGTCGCGCGAGGGTCCGGATCACGCCGGCCGTCGGATGGCTGCGGCGCGCGGCCTCGAGCAGACGCATCGCCTCCTTGCCCTGCTTCCGTTCGAGCAGGATCTCGACCGCCCCGACCCAAGCATCGAGCTCCGCGGGCATGCGCTGTGCGGCCTCCCGGTAGAGCGCCAGGGCCTTGCCCGTCTTCCCCCGAAGTCGCTGGTGGTCGGCCTCCGCCATGAGGGCGCGCCCGAGCAGCCGATCGAGGCCGCGACGATCCGGTTCGAGCGCCGCGAGGGCCCGGGCCGTCGCGAGGGCGGGACCCGATTGCCCGCGTTCGATGCGCCGGGGCACCGCGCGTTCGAGGGCCCCCGTGTACGTCTCCCGCGCTTCGCCCTGGAAGCGTTCCGGATCGACCTTCGAGAGCGACCCGAGGCTTCGCAGCGCACCCTCTGCGTCGCGCCCCGCGAGCTGCGCCGCGGCCTGCCCGTGCCAGGCCGCCGCATCGCGGGCATCGAGGCGAAGCGCCTCCGCGAAACGGGTCTTCGCCGTCCGCCAGTCGCCGCTCTCGAGCGCCGCCCAGCCCTGCTCGGTGGGCGTCGGCGGCGGTCCGCTCGCACAGCCCGCCAGTCCGAGCGTCAGCGCGATCGCCAGCGCCAGGAGCGCGAGCGGGGTTCGGACGATGGGCGGGAAAGACATGGCCGAGCCTCCTCGAGACGGATGCCAGCCCTCGACATCGGCGGAGCGCCCGCCGCCCTTGAGACGCCCTAGCCGGCGCCCGGCGTCGTCAGCAATCGCTCGAAGATCCGCACCATCGTCTCGACCTCGTCCATGGGCACGAACTCGCGCGACGTATGCGCCACGTCGATCGAGCCGGGGCCGAGCACGACCCCGGGCAGGTTCGCGCGCCCGAAGACCCCGGCGTCGGTGCCGAACGCGACGTGGGTCGGGGCCGCCGAGAGCCCTTCCGCCGTCATCGCCTCGGCGGCAGCCCGGGTGGCGACCGCGTCGACGTCCGTCTCGAGGGGCGGCTTCTCCTCGCTGCAGGATTCCACGACGACGTCCTCCGCCAGCCCCGCGTCCTCGAGGGCGGCCTGCACCTGCTGCCGCACGCTCTCGGCGGTCTCGTCGGGCAGCGTTCGGCGATCGACCCAGATCCGCGCCTCGTCCGGGACGATGTTGGGCGCCTGACCGCCGCGGACGATCCCGACGGATAGGGTCGCCGGACCGAGCTGCGGATGCGGTCGCGTCGTGAAGACCGCCGCGCTCTCCTCGATCGCGAGGATCGCCTTCGCGAGCAGGACGATCGCGTTCCGTCCCAGACTCGGATCCGAGCTGTGGCAGGCCCGGCCCCGCGCACAGACGCGGGCGTGGACGACCCCCTTGTGGGCGTTGATCAGACGCAGATCCGTGGGCTCGGTCGCGAGCACCCAGTCCGGGCGGCGATCGCCGAGGAAGTCGAGCACGTCCTGCACGCCCACGCTTCCGAGCTCCTCGTCCGCCTCGCCGACGACGATCACGTTGCGACGCAGGGTCCCGCGCGCGAGCACGCGCTCGAGGGCTTCGAGGAGGGCCGCCATGCCCGCCTTGGTGTCGCAGGAGCCTCGGCCGAGGATCCGGTTCCCCTCGACGATCGGGTCGAAGGGGTCGATCTCCATGCCGTCGACGGGGACGGTGTCGATGTGACTGGCGACGAGCATCGTCTCGGCATCGGGACCCGCGACCGCCTCGGCGACCACGCTCGTGCGCCCGCCCGCCCCGAGCAGCGCGGCGTCGAGACCGAGCCTGCGCAGCCGTTCGGCGAGGTCCTCCGCGATCGCCTGCTCGCCCACGATCTCGGCGGGCAGATCGTCCCGACCCATCGGGTTGACCGACGGAATCGCGATCAGATCACGTAGGATGCGCAGGCTGGGGGAGAGATCGGGCATGGCGGCGACTCGCTCGGCAGTCTATCCGCAGAGTCCGGGCGGCGCCCGACGGCTTCCCTCCCCCGCGCCCGGCGCGCGGGAGCGGATCGCCCCGACCTGCGACAAGATGGCGCCGCGCGCGGGGAGGGTTCGAGAGCGATGCAGCGAGGCGTCTTGTTCATGATCGCCTCGGCGCTCGCCTTCAGCGCGATGTCGGCGCTCGTGAAGCTGGCGGGCGAACGTCTCCCGAGCCAGGAGATCGTCGTCGCGCGCGCGATCGTGAGCCTCGTGCTCAGCTGGTCGCTCCTGCGGCGCGCGGGCGTCTCGCCGTGGGGCCGGGACCGCCGGTGGCTCTGGATCCGGGGACTGCTCGGCTTCGGCGGCCTCTCCTGCCTCTACGGGGCGGTGACCCATCTGCCGCTGGCCGAGACGACGATGCTCCAGCATCTCCACCCGCCGCTGGCCGCTCTCTTCGCGGGGCTCTTCCTCGGCGAGCGCGTGCCCCGCCGGATCTTCTTCGCCACCGCGGCGAGCTTCACGGGCGTCGCCCTCATCGCGAAGCCGGGCTTTCTCTTCGGCGAGTCGGCGGCCCGCCTCGACCCGCGCTGGGTGGCGGTCGCGCTCCTCGGCGCGGTCTTCACTGCCGCCGCCTACGTGGTCGTCCGGAAGCTCTCGAAGGAGGGCGAGGATCCGCTGGTGATCGTCTTCTACTTCCCGATGGTCACGCTGCCGGCGGCCCTGCCCACGATGTGGCCGGATTTCGTCTGTCCCGTCGGATCCGAGTGGCTCCTGCTCCTCGCGATCGGCCTCGCGACCCAGGTCGGTCAGGTCACGCTCACCCGCGGTCTCACGACGTTGCCGGCCGCTCACGGGACGGCCCTGTCGTACCTGCAGGTGGTCTTCGCGGTCGGCTGGGGCCTCGTCGTGTTCGACGAGACGCCGGACGTCTGGGCCTTCGTCGGCGGCGCGCTGGTCGTCGGCAGCGCGTTCTGGATCGCGCGCGCGCCGACCGAGCGCGCTCGCACCTAGCCGGCGGCGGACGCCAGCCCCGGCTCGGCAGCCTCCGCGCCGTCGGCCAGCCAGGACACCCCTGCGGCCCAGAGTGCGTCCCGCACCGGCCCGGTGAGGTCCGTCGTCCGGAAGCTCCGCAGCAGCAGACCACCGGCCCCCGCGGCCCTCGCCGCGCCACGCGAGACGGGCTCCACGCGATCGCAGGACAGGAGGACCGGCAGACCCGCCGTCTCCGGCTCACTCGCGATCCGCTCGGCCACGTCGAATCCGTCGAGTCCTGCGAGCGACGCGGCGACGACGACGCAGTCCGGGCGATCCTCGACCGCGCGCTGCAGCCCCGCGAGCGCGTCCCGGGCTTCGATCACCTCGAGTCCCTCGCGTTCCAGGGTGCAACGTGCCCATCCGCGAAAATCAGGGCAGTCGTCGATCAGCAGTACGGTCGCCACGTCCGGTCTCCCTCCGAGAGGGCAGGTCCCCCCGGTGATGGGGTTCTCATCGGCGACGGCGGAAAATGCCTGACGGAGAATTGCAGACGCGGGCAAACTTTCGCGTACAACTTCAGGTCTTCCCCTGAATCACATAGACAAAAGACAGCAGGACCGAAGGCGTTTCCCCACTCGAGGAACGACCCGATCCCCGAGGCCGACCGAGGAGACCGCCCACCGGGTTTCGCCCGAGCCCGCCGCGACACAGGCCCCCGCAGCCCGCTTTTCAGATCGAAAGCGACCGCTCCCGAACGGCTCGGGCCCCGAGGCGCAAGTCGACCGATCGCCGCGACGAAGCAGGGGACGCGCGCGCTAGAGCCGCGCGTGCCGCAGCTCGGTCTCGAGGATCGCGACGCAGCCGATCGCCTCGAGGCCGTCGATCACGCGCTGGGTCGTCGCCTTCTCGACGAGAACCTTCACCGAGAGCCAGGCCTCGTCCTGGAGCGGCGTGATCGTCGGCGACGAGAAGCCGGGCGTGATCGCCGAGGCCTCTTCGATCCGGTCGGCCGGACAGTTGTACTCGAGCAGCGTGTAGCGCGAGGCGGCGAGGACGCCGTCGATCCGCCGCAGCAGCTGGTCCCGCAGCTCGACGTCCCGCGGCGAGGGCCCGCCGATCAGCACGGCCTCGGCATCGAGCACCTTCTCGAGCTCGACCAGGTCGTTCTCGACCAGGCTGTTGCCGGTCTCGACGATCTCCACGATGCCGTCGACGAGACCGAGCAGGACCATCACCTCGACGGCGCCCTGGATCTCGACGATCCGGACGTCGTCCGCGCCGATGGAGGCGAAGTGGTCCCGCGCGAGGTTCACGAACTTGGCGCCCACCACCTTGCCGGCGAGATCGCCCGACCGTGCGTAGGGCGCGTCCTTGTGGACGGCGACCGAGAGGCGGCAGCGCCCGAACCCCAGACGACGGTGCTCGACGACGTCGACCCGCTTCTCGAGGACCTGGTCGCTGCCGGTGATGCCGAGATCGACCACGCCTTCGGCGACGAGCACCGGGATGTCCGCCGTGTTCGTGAAGATGATCCGGATGCCCGTGTCCGAGCAGACCGAGAAGAGCCGCCGCCCGGAGACGCGGAAGCGGAGTCCGGCGCGCTCGAGCGTCTCGAGGGCCGCATCGCGGAGGCGTCCCTTCGAGGGAATCGCGATGCGCAGTCGTTCGTCCGGAATCATCGCCTCAATCCTCTTGCGTAGCGCCGCGCGCCGCCTTCTCTTCGAGTCCCCCGATCCCGAAGCGCCGCCCGAGCTCGGCGAACACCGCTTCCGGAGCGACGTTCCGCTCCGCGAGCCCGACCCAGAGATGGAAGAGCAGATCCGCCGCCTCGTGCGCCACGGCTTCGTCGGGCTCGTTCCTGCCGGCTTCCACGACTTCTTCCGCTTCCTCGCAGATCTTCGCGCCGATCGCGTCCCAGCCGCCGTCGAGCAGCTGGACCACGTACGACCCGGCGGGTCGCTCGTCGCGACGCGCGACGACGACTTCGTAGAGGCGTTCGAGGATCTCGGCCGAGGCGTCCTTCGCCATGTCCGTACGCTCCGTGCTGAATCGAGGGGAGGCCACGCGGGGCGCGGCTCGGGGCGCAGGAGTCTAGGCCAGATGGGAATCCGGGCGACCGTCCCTATCGGAGCGGCGGCTCCCCCGCGCAGCCGTCGGGCGGAAGCGCCGCGTACTCGGCTTCGGACCCCCAGCCGGGGATCTCGCCGAAGACCCGTCGATAGAGCGCGCAACGGGTCGCCCGATCGACCCCGGCGTCCTCGACCAGACGGGCGAGTACGGCCTCGCGATCGAGCCTCGACGCGGCCATGCGCGGCCCCCCGCTCACCGCGTCGTCGAGCAGCAGCCACTGCGGCGCCCCGCCCTCTTCCGGCGCGCCGAAGGCCTGCCACTCGGGCAGCCCGTTCGCGATCCCGCGACCCGGGACCCCGTCGCGCGCGAAGGCCGCCCAGTAGCTCATCATCTGCGCGGAGAGGGCCTCGCGCCCTTCCCGATTCGAGTCCCGATAGAGCGCCCGGGAGAGCAGCGTGTCCCCCAGATCCCAGGTCCCGAAGAGCACGGGCAGCTCGAAGCCGTGCGCTGCCCCGAGCAGTCGCTGCGGGTCGAGGCCGAGGATCGGCGGCAGGTCGTCGTAGTCGAAGCGATAGGCGTAGAGCGCCGTGTGACCGGCGCGAGCCATGGCGGCGAACGGGTCGTGCACGCCCTGGACGATGCGCCGATCCGAGAGCAGCCGCGCCCGTCGCTCGAAGTCCTCGGGGTCGCGAATCCGGAAGAAGAGCCCGAAGCGCCGCCGCACGTGCTCGGGATCGAGGGCGAGGAAGAGCTTCCACTCGTCGCGGGTCGCGCCGGCGAGCACCGGCACCCGGTGGAACCGGCCCGCTTCGAGCGCCCGGAGCCAGTCCTCTTCGGGCAGGAAGGCGCCGTCCCTGATCGGCTTGGGCATCTCCAGCCGCAGCCGCCCTTCTCCGTCCCGGTAGGCGAGCATCACCTCGCGCGGCTCGCGGGCGCGCAGGAGCGCGAGCAGATCCGCCGGCGGGAGATCCGCCGCGTAGCTTCGCGCGGCGGCAGCGTCGGGCACGACGCCGGCCTCGACGAGCAGCCGCACGATCACTTCGGCGCTGCTCGAGGGGTGGCCCGGCGCGTCCGCGTGATCGGCCGGGTGCTCGGCCTCCGCGCGACTGTAGGCGCGCGTGCTCCCGCTCTGGGGCAGCGCGCGATGGAAGAGCCCCCGCGCCGCCGGGGCGAGCATCAGGGCGAAGACGTTCGTCCCGCCGGCGCTCTCGCCGAAGATCGTCACGTTGTCGGGATCTCCGCCGAACTCCTCGATGTGATCCCCCACCCAGCGAAGGGCGGCCAGCTGATCGAGCAGACCGAAGTTCCCGCTGGCCTCGAGGGCATCGTCGGCCTCCGCTCGCAGGGCCGGATGGCTGAACCAGCCGAAGGGACCGAGCCGGTAGGCGACCGAGACGACCACGACGCCCTGGCTGCCGGCGAGCCGGGCGCCGTCGTACATGGCCGAGCCCGGCCAGCCTCGCGTGTTGCCGCCGCCGTGGATCCAGACCATCACCGGAAGACGTTCGCCGCCGGCCGGCACCTCCTCCGGCTCGAAGCGGGGGCTCCAGACGTTCAGGTAGAGGCAGTCCTCCTCTCCGGCGAGTCCGTCGTCGTCCTCCGCCGGGACCCCGGCGATCGGCGATCCGGGCTGAACACAGGGACGCCCGAAATCCAGCGCATCGCGGGTCTCCACCCAGGTCTCCGGCGGCTGCGGCGCGCGCCAGCGCAGCGCCCCCACCGGCGGCTGCGCGTAGGGCAGCCCGAGCCAGGCGTGCGTGTCGGCTTCGGCCGCGAAGCCCACGACGGGGCCCTGGGCGAGGAGCCGCTCCGACGACACGTCGGCGATCGGCGTGGGCCGTTCCGCGGGAACCAGCGAACTCAGGAACGCGGAGATCCCCAAGACCGCGAGAACGAGGACCCCGAGCAGGACGAGGAGCACGGTTCGCCGACGTCGGTCACCCGTCGCGCGGCCCCCTTCGTCGCTCGCCCCCATTCCTTCCCCCTGCGCGCCTCCGCCGGGCGGAGCCGCGCGCAGGCTATCACGCAGAGCGCCCCCAAGCGATCACGGGACGACCGGTGCATATCGCGCCACTGGCGCAGAACGCACCACCCGGACTGAGAGGAACCTGTTTCCATTCAAATTCAGCCAGTTAGGTAAAGCGTTGCGTATGCAGCAGGACCGAGCGGTGCAGAATACGCCACTTCGGGTCCTCCCCGCACGCTGAAGCGGCCGGCGTGAATCTTACCGAAGCCCCCGAAATACAAATGGAATTCCGCTTCCGGACTTCTTTGGCACGCAACGTGCTTTAGAAGTGCTGCGGATACAGCGGGAGCCAGCCAGCTCCCGTAGCGAAGGTCGGGTTCTCCACTTGCCATCGTGCATCCAGGCCAGCCACCGAGAACGACGGCGGGCAGCCAAGTCAGAAAGCCAGGGACGAGCGAACCGATCAAGAACAGGGAGTCCGGCTCGATTGAGCACCGAGCCGGCGGTCTGAGCAACCGATCCCGATCGAAAGCGAGTCCACGCCAAACGCCCCGACGTCATTCGACGCCGGGGCGTTCGCGTATCCGGCGCCCCGTTCCGTGAACCGAGGCCCGCTTCGCGGGGGCTATCCTCCGCCCGTCCTCGTACCGTCCCCGCCGGAGATCGCCTTGCCGCGCCACTGCTCGACGCCCTTCCTCGCTTCGGCCCTCGCCGGGCTCGCCCTGGTGTTCGCCGCCACGCCTTCTGCCGCCGCCGAGATCGAGGACATCCCGTTTCCCGACGAGGTGCGGTCCGAAGCCGGTCCGCTGCGACTCTACGGTCTCGGCCTCCTTCGTTACCGGGTCCTCTTCCGGGGCTACGTCGGCGGCCTCTATCTGCCCGATGGCATCGAGGCGGCAGCCCTCTTCGACGACGTTCCGAAGGCCCTCGAGCTCTACTACTTCTGGGACATCGAAGGCCGCTTCTTCGGCGAGGCCGCCGACGACATCCTGTCCCGCGCCCTCCCCTCCGAACGGGTCGCCACCCTGCGGAGTCGACTCGATCGGCTCCACGCGCTCTACCGGGACGTCGAGGAGGGAGACCGCTATCGCCTCACCTACAGCCCCGGGGTCGGCACGACACTCGCCCTCAACGGCGAAGTCCTGGGCACGATCCCCGGTGCGGACTTCGCGGCCGACTACTTCGGCATCTGGCTCGGGTCGGAGCCGCTCAACGTCCCCTTCCGCGACCAGATGCTCGGAGGGCTCTCCCGGCCGGGCCGATGAGTCGCTTCCGACTCGACCACCTGGCGACCGGCGGTGCCGAGACGGAGGAGGCGCGCGCCGTGCTGGAGGACTGCCACGCCCTGCGGCGGCTCGTCTTCGTGGAGGAGCAGCGCGTCGAGGCCGCGCTCGAGTGGGACGAGCTCGACGCGCTCGCCGAGCACTTCCTGGCCCGGCGGACCGAGGACGGCGTCGCGGTCGGGACGGCGCGACTCCGCGTCGTGGCCGGACGGGCGAAGGCCGAACGCGTCGCCGTGCGGGCCGACGCACGCCAGAGCGGTGTCGGCCGATTCCTCATGCGCGCCCTCGAGGAACGCGCGCGCGCAATGGGCTGCGACGAGGTCCTCCTGAATGCCCAGCTGACGGCGCTGCCCTTCTACGAAGCGCTGGGCTACGTCGCCGACGGGCCGATCTTCGAAGAAGCCGGCATCGACCACCGCGCGATGCGGCGGGGGCTCTCCGACGAATGAGGCTCGCCGCCTAACGAACCAGACCGTCGAAGCGGTAGCGGAACGAGCGGCCCGACCCGAAGACCTCGAGGCCCTCGGGCCCCTCCCCGTCGCTCCGGGGACCGATCCAGTCCTCGCGCACCAGGGCGATCCGCTCCTCGTTCCGAGGCAGCCCGTAGAAGTCCGGCCCGTGGTGACTGGCGAACCCTTCGAGCCGTTCGAGCGCCACCGCCTCCGCGAAGACCTCGGCATACGACTCGATCGCGACGGGGGCGCTGTAGATGCCCGCGCAGCCACAGTCCGATTCCTTCGTGTGTCGGGCGTGGGGCGCGCTGTCGGTCCCGAGGAAGAAGCTCGGGTCTCCCGAGGTCGCCGCCCGGACGAGCGCCTCGCGGTCGCCCTCCCGCTTCAGCACCGGCAGGCAGTAGTGGTGGGGCCGCAAGCCGCCCTCGAAGAGCGCGTTGCGGTTCAGCAGGAGGTGTTGGGGCGTGAGAGTCGCGGCGACGCGCGACGGCGCCTGCGCGACGTACGCCGCCGCCTCGGCCGTCGTGATGTGTTCGAAGACCACCCGCAGCCCCGCGTGTCGAGCGACGAGCGGCGCGAGGGTGTCTTCCAGGAAGATGCGCTCGCGATCGAAGACGTCGTCGTCCGGCGCCGTCGACTCTCCGTGGACGAGGAGCGGGAGGTCGTGGCGCTCCATGGCCTCGAGCACGGGCGCCAGCGCATCGAGCCCCTCGACCCCGGCCGCCGAGTTCGTCGTCGCGCCCTTGGGATAGAGCTTGACTGCGAAGACCGCCGGCGAGGCCGCGGCCCGCGCGATCTCCTCCGGCGTCGTGTCGCTCGTGAGATAGAGCGTCATGAGCGGCGTGAAGCCCGCGTCCGACGGGGCCGCCGCCGCGATCCGCTCGGCGTAGGTCTCGGCCAGTGCGGCGGTCGCGACCGGCGGGTCGAGATTCGGCATCACGATCGCCCGCGCGAAGACGCGCGCCGTCGCGCCCACGACGCGCGCCAGCATGGGCCCGTCGCGCAGATGCAGATGCCAGTCGTCGGGGCGGGTGAGTTCGAGACGGTCGGGGAGCGGAGGCACGAGCGCGGATCGCTTTCGGGGGGCGCGACCCGGAAGGGGCGGCGCGACTTCGGCGCAGTCTACCGACGCGGTCCGATCGTGGCACCCGGCCTGGCGCGCTCAGATCTCCGAGGCGTCGTCCTTCGCGGTCTCGTCGATCGGAACGGGACGCGCCTGCAGCCGCTCGAAGAACTCGTCCGGCGGCGTAGGACGCCCGAAGAGATAGCCCTGCACTTCATCGCAGCCCCGCGCGCGAAGGAAGAGGGCCTGGCGCGCGGTCTCGACGCCTTCCGCGACGACCTGCAGTCGGAGCCCATGGGCCATCGCGAGGATCGCCGACGTCAGCGCCGCGTCGTCCGGGTTGTCCGGCAGCTCGCTCACGAAGGAGCGGTCGATCTTCACCCGGTCGATCGTGAAGCGGCGGAGGTACGAGAGCGACGAGTAGCCGGTCCCGAAGTCGTCGAGGGCGAGACCGATGCCCATCTCCCGGAACTCGCCGAGCGTATGCACCGTGAGGGCATCGTCCTGCATGATCGTCGACTCGGTGAGCTCGAGCTCGACCTGGTGCGGATCCACCCCCGTCTCCCGGATGGCCGTGCGCACCATCTCGAGCATGCCGGGCTCGCGGATCTGGTGCCCGGAGACGTTCACGCCGATCCGGATCGAGCGGCCGAGCTCGCGCTTCCAGCGCTGCGCCTGCTCGCAGGCGGTCCGGAACACCCATTGACCGATCGGGACGATCAGACCCGTCTCCTCGGCCACCGGCACGAATTCATCGGGGGGCACCATGCCGCGTTCGGCGTCGACCCAGCGCAGCAGCGCCTCGGCGGCGACGATCTCGCCGCTCTCCGCGTCGAGGATCGGCTGGTAGTGGAGCTGGAACTCGTCCCGCTCGAGCGCTCCGCGCAGCCGACCTTCGATCTCGATCTGCGCGGCCTGGGAGGTGTTCATCTCCTCCGAGTAGAACTGATAGCCGTTGCGACCGCGCCCCTTGGCGAAGTACATCGCGGCATCGGCGTTCCGCAGGAGTGCCTCGGTGTCCGTGCCGTCGTCGGGGAAGACGGCGATGCCGATCGAGGTACCCATGAAGACCTCGCGACCATTCAGGACGACGGGCGCCTCGAGGGTCTGCAGGAGCCGCTCGGCGACGAGGGCGGCGTCCCCCGGATCCTTGATCTCGGTGAGCAGGACCGTGAACTCGTCCCCACCGAGTCGCGAGACGGCGGACTCGGGTGCGTCGCTGCTCTGGCAGGCGACGTGGTCGTTGATGCGCACGACGCGAAGGAAGCGACTCGCGACCTCGGCGAGGAGACGGTCGCCGACCTCGTGCCCCAGCGTGTCGTTCACCTTCTTGAAGCCGTCGAGGTCGAGAAAGAGCAGCGCCATCCGCCGCTCGGCGCGCGCGGCCAGGGACACCGCCCCACGCAGCAGATGCTGGAAGCGCTGCCGGTTCGGGAGTCCCGTGAGATCGTCCCGGAAGGCGAGCCGACGGATCTTCTCCTCGGCGAGCTTCCGTTCGATCGCCCGGCCGACGAGCTCGCCGACCCGGTCGAGGACGTCGGCGGTCGATTCCTCGGTCGCGACGCGGTTCCGCGTGAAGAACTCGAACATCCCGAAGAGGCGCGCGCCGATCACGACCGGGACGGAGAAGGCGGATTCGAATCCGAGCTCCTTCCACCAGGTCGTTCCGTGCGGATCGAGCTGCTCCATGCCCTCCGCGCGGAAGGCGCCCGGCGTCCGGTCGACGACGCTCGGGAGCGCCCCGATCCCGGTCGAGGCCGCCTTGGACTCCGCGAGGTCCAAGCCGCAGAAGATGATTCCGGACGAGAGAAGCTTCGTTCCGTCGTCGCCCTCCACCGATTGGAGGAACTGGCCGAGCGGGACCTCCATCGTGTTCGCGACGAGCTCGAGCGCCGCCTCGAGCCCCGCCTCGATCGAGTCCGCTTCGTGGACCGCCGCCGAGACCTCGTGGACGAGTCGCACGTGCTTCGCCTGCCGGACGTTCTCCTCCTCGACCTCGATCCGGTCGGAGATGTCGCGGAGCACCAGCACCCGGCTCTCGATCGCCCCGCCCGCGTCGTAGAGCGCCGAGAGCTGCAGGTCGAAGGTCCGGGGCTCGCCCTTGTCCGCGAGGGACTTCGGCGCGTAGAGGCTCCTGCCGTCGATCGCCCCGCTGAAGAGCTCCACCAGGTCCGGGTGGTGGGCGAGCGCGCTCTCGAGCGGCTTGACCGTGCGCGCCCGATCGTCCAGCTCGAGGATCTCCGCGGCCGCCTCGTTGAAGTCGACCAGCCGCCCGTTCAGGTCGACGACCAGGACACCGTCGTTCATCGCCTGGATCACGCGGCCGTGCTGGACGCGATCCGTCGAGAGCAGCCCCAGCCGGGGAAGGCCGTACAGGAGCGCGATCCCGAAGACCGTCGCCATGATCGGCAGCGACACGGCACCGACCACGTCGGGAACGCCGACGAGCCAGAGCATCGGCAACAGCGCGAGGGCCATGAGCGAGCCGCACACTGCCCAGAGGGCACTCTGGAAGCCGTCCCAGCTCCGCCGGGGCATGCCCATCAGCTGGATGCTCGCGGAGGCGAAGAGCCCGCTCGCGAAGATCGAGCTGAGCATCCGGTCGTCGAAGAACCAGACCAGTCCCGCCGCGCCCCAGAGAACGCATTCGAACGCGGTCGGAATCTCTCGTTCGTCGCTCGCCGCGAGACTCGCGAGCCGCACCACGCTCACGACGCCGAGCAGCGCGAAGGCGAGCGCGAAGGCCTCTGCCATCGGCCCCACGAGCACCGCCTTCGAGTCGGCGAGCCGCATCGCCGCCCAGAGCCCCGTCGCGATCACGAATCCGAGATAGGCCCGGCCGACCGGCGTCCTTCCGACACGCCAGGAGGAGAGACCGATCAGCGACAGAGTCGTCGCGGCGATGGCAAAGCTGAGGTCGACCATGTTCTCGAATTCGAAGCAGGCGAAGGCCTGGTCTGATGGATTCGGACGGAAGCTTCCTCCCTATCGACCCCCCGGCGTCCTCCCCCCATCGGGTCAACCTTTGAGCAACCCTGCTAGGGTCATCCCCCGGGAGGCCCATGGCCCACGAGCCGATCCGCGTCTGCTTCGTCTGTCTCGGGAACATCTGTCGATCCCCCACCGCCGAAGGGGTGATGAGGCACCTCGTCTCGGCGATGGACCTCGAGGCGAGGATCCTCGTCGACAGCGCCGGCACCGCGGCCTACCACGTCGGCGAGCGAGCCGACCCGCGCGCCCGCGAGTTCGCCCGCGCGCGCGGGATCGCGCTCGAGAGCCGTGCGCGTCAGTTCATGGACGAGGACTTCGCCCGTTTCGACCTCGTGCTCGCGATGGACGCCGAGAACCTGGCCGACCTGCGCGCCCTGCCGAGCGCGGCCATCTTCGAGGGGCAGCTGCGGCTCGCGCGCGACTTCGACCCTGCCGCGCAGCAGGGGGCGGAGGTCCCCGACCCCTACTACGGCGGCGACCGCGGCTTCGAGCACGTGCTCGACCTCTGCGAAGCCGCGTGTCGCGGGCTGATCGATCGTCTGCGCGACGAGGGGCGGCTCGGTTGACGGGGCGGGCGCCCTGGCGAGCGGCGCTCGAGGAGGCCACCGGGACCGCGGTCGTCTCGACGACCGCCGTCGCCGGCGGCGACATCGCCGAAAGCCTTCGGGTCGAGCTCTCCGACGGCGGGTCGCTCTTCGTGAAGCACTACGCCGGGACGACGCCTCCGAGCCCGGACGTTCCGCCGATCGCCGTCGCGGAAGCCCGCGGGCTCGACTGGCTGGCGCGCGCGGAGGTGCCGGAGCTCCGAATCGCGCGCCCGGTGGCGAACGGCGACGACTGGCTCGCCCTGGAATGGATCGCGTCCGCGGCGCCGGCCGGAGACCACGACGAGCGACTCGGGCGCGGACTCGCGCGGCTGCACGCAGCCTCTCCCGGAGGATTCGGCTTCCCGACCGCAGGCTGGATCGCGCGGCTCCCCTGGCCGAACGCCGCCCACGCCGACTGGCCCGGCTTCTACGCGGAGGAGCGGCTGCTTCCCCTGGCGCGCCACGCCCGCGATGCCGGCACCCTCTCCGGAGCGGTCTCCCGTTCCCTCGACCGTCTCCTCGAGGCGCTGCCGATCCTGGCGGCTTCGGACGAGCCCCCGGCCCGTCTGCACGGGGACCTCTGGTCGGGCAACGCGATCTGCGACGAACGCGGGGGACCCTGCCTGATCGACCCGGCCGTCTACGGCGGACACCGGGAGGTCGACCTCGCGATGATGCGCCTCTTCGGTGGCTTCGGTCCCCGGGTCTTCGCCGCCTACCAGGAGGCCTGGCCCCTGGCCCCCGGCGCAGAGGCGCGTCTCCCGCTCTATCAGGTCCTGCCGCTCCTCGTGCACGTCTGTCTCTTCGGAGGCAGCTACCTGAACGGCCTCTCGCGCGCGATCGACGAGGCCCTCTCCGGCGCCTAGCGGGGCGCGCCCGCGGGCGGATCGGCGGTTTCTTGCAGGCCCCCTGCCCGTGGGCTACTCCCGAGTCAACCACCGACGGTGGAGGGTATGCCTCCGTGGCGCGGGTCGAGAGACCCGGGGCGGAGGACGGGGACGAACAGATCGTGGACGACTCGATGGAGAGTCGGAGAGCGGTCGGTTCGGACCTGCGGGAAGCCGGTGCAAATCCGGCGCGAGCCCGTCGCTGTAACCGAGGACGAACTGCACAAACGAGTCACTGACCCCATTCCAAGGGCAGCTCCTCTCTACACGCGGACAATCCGCATCAGAGGAGACCAGCGCGTCACTGATCGACGCGTGGATTGCGTGGGCGAGAGCCCCGGGGTTGGGAAGGCGTGCAGCTTCGGATGATCCGGAAGCCAGAAGACCGACCCTTCAGCGGCACTACGACTCTCGGGAGCAGAGGGCGTGGCGCGATACGGATGGTGCCCAGAGCCGCGCGGACGCCTTGCCCGGCGCCCGCGAGAGTGCTCCGCGCACGATCGTTTCCTCCACGTCCAGGATCCCGTAGCCCCGCCCGACGAACGACGTCGAGCGTGTCCGAAGGCTGCAGCCGTCCTCTCAGACCGGGACCCGTTCCCGGTCCGGACGCCCGGTCGCGACGTCCAGAGGAACCGAAACGATGCTCGAATGCTCCCACCGAACGGGGCGCGCCGTCGGCGCTGCCCTCGCCCTTCTCCCTCTGCTCTCCGCCCCCGCCCTCGCGGGTCCCTGGACGGACCCGGGCCACCTCGACTCCGCCATGGTCGCGTGGGCGACCGCCGTCGAATCCCTCGACCGGGGCCCTCAGGACATCAACGTGCCGGGCAGCCCGCTCGCCTCCGCCGGAGCGGCCGAGAACGCCCTCGGCGCAGCGACGGGTGATCCCGCGAACACCGTCTCGCTCGGCGATGGCGGCTCGATCACGCTCGTCTTCGACGCGGCCATCCACAACGGCCCGGGCGACGACCTCGCCGTCTTCGAGAACGCGTTCTTCGACTTCTTCGGCCTCTTCGCCGAGTTCGCCTACGTCGAGGTCGCCAGCAACGGCGTCGATTTCGCCGAGTTCCCGACGGAGACGGTGAACACGATCGCCGTCGGCAGCTTCGAATCGATCGACCCGACGGACTGGTTCGGCGTCGCGGGCCGGCACCCCGCCCTCGTCGGCACGGGGTTCGACCTCGCCGACCTGGCCGGCGATCCGCTCGTCCTCTCGGGCGACGTCGACCTCATGGACATCCGCTACGTCCGACTGACGGACGTGATCGGCGACGGCTCGACGACGACGACGAGCGGGACTCCGCTCTACGACCCCTACACCACCCCCTTCGCGGTCGGCGGCTTCGACGTCGACGCCGTCGGCGTCCTGCATGCTCCGGAGCCGGGCCTCTCGGGCCTCCTCGCCACCGGCCTCGTCGGCCTCGGCGCCGCTTCGCGACGCCGGAGCCGCCGACGCACCGCGCTTCCGACGCTGCTGCTCGCCCTCGTCGCGACGAGCCCCGCCTTCGCGCTCGTCTCCGACTTCGAGGATCTCGGTCTGGGCGCCGAGGCGATCGCGAACGGTGAGTTCCTCGGCGGCGGCGATCTGGCGAGTCGCGGCGTCACATACCAGAACGACTACTTCTCGTGGGGCGGCTTTGCCGGCTTCGCGGCTTCGACCCGGACCGACACCACGACCCCCGGCTTCACCAACCAGTACAGCGCGTTTCCCGGCGGCGGTGCGGGCGGCTCCGCGAGCTTCGGCGTCTTCTACGCGTCGTCGCTCGAGATCGTCCTCCCGTCGCCGACCGAGCTGGCCGGCGCTCAGATCACGAACACCACCTACGCCGCGCTCTCCATGCTGAACGGGGACTCCTTCGCGAAGCAGTTCGGCGGCACGACGGGCCTCGACCCCGACTACTTCCGATTGATCATCGAGGGACTCGACGCCAGCGGCGCCTCCACTGGCACCGTCGACTTCATGCTCGCGGACTACACCGCCCCGGGCACGGAGAACGACTACGTCGTCGACGACTGGACCTTCGTCGACCTCTCGAGCCTCGGCGTCGTCAGCCGCCTGACCTTCTCTTTCGATTCGAGCGACGTGGGCTCCTTCGGGATCAACACGCCGACGTACTTCGCGATCGACGACCTCACGACCGTTCCCGAGCCCGGCACCGCCCTGCTCGTCGGACTCGGCCTGGCGGGGCTGGCGAGCCGACGCGGCCGACGTTAGGCGGGCCGCGTGCATCGTCGACTCGCGCCCGGGATCACGAGCGCGCTCCTGGCGCTCCTCGGATCCGGCTCGCCCTCCGCCCTCGCGGCAGAGGGCGAGGCCGGCTCCGAGCCGGCCGGCGTCGAGGAGATGATCGTCGTGGGCGAAGCCCGCGCGGGGCCGGACGTGCTCGCGGGCGCGACGACGAGCGTCGTATCGGCGGATGCCGGCCTGATCGAGGGCGCCCGCATCGACGAGCTGCTCGCCGACATCCCGGGCCTTCAGATCCGCCACTTCGGCGGCGCGGGGGAGCCTTTCGAGATCTCGATCCGCGGCTCGAGCCCCCAGCAGGTCCCCGTCTTCCTCGACGGCGTGCGCATCGAATCGAACCTGACCAGCCGGACCGACCTGTCCGCGCTCTGCCTCGATGTTCTCGACGAGATCCAGGTCACCCGCGGCGCCGGCGCAGCGCGCGCGGGGAGCGGGGCGATCGGCGGTGTCGTGAACCTCGTCTCGCGCCCGGCCCGCGAAGAAGCCGAGACGAAGCTCCGTCTCTCGGCCGGGCACTTCGAGACGATCGAGGGCAGCGTTCGCCACGCGCGTCGTCTGGGCGACTGGGGGCTCTCGCTCGCCTACTGCGGCTTTGGAACGGAGGGGGACTTCGAGTACCAGCGCGCGTCGACGTCGACCGGCGGTGGCTCGAACCCGATCGAGCGCCGGCTCAACAACGATGCGGAACGGCACACGGGACTGGTTCGCGCAGAGCGGGACTGGGGTCCCTTCCGCATCGGACTGACCCAGATGACGACCCATCTCGAGCGCGGCACGCCGGGGCAGGAGACGAATCCCCGGCTCGAAGCACGGGACGAACACCTCGCCCTCCTCTCGATCGTCCGCGCCGATACGCCGATCGAATCGCTGCCCGAGGGACGCGCCGAGCTCCTGATCGCCCACCAGCACGAACGGGACGACTTCGAGGATCCGGTCCCCCAACCCGGCTTCACCGCCCTCGACACCGAGACCACGAGCGACACGCTGACCCCGAGGCTCACGCTCTCCGGCGCCTTCGACGCGATCGGCGCGGACGTCGACGCCAGTCTGCTCCTCGAGGGCCGCTTCGACACCCGTGCGAGCAACGAGGCCAACCGTCGCTCGCGCGCGGGCGGCGCCCTTCGCGTCGAGGCCACGGCGCACTGGCTCGCCGATCGACTTCGCGTCTCCCCGTCGCTCCGCGTCGAGCGCTTCCAGGACCTCGACACCGAGTGGATCCCCGGCCTCTTCCTCGAAGCGGAGGCGACCGAATGGCTCCTCCTGAAGGGGTCCGCGAGTCGCAGCTACCGGGCCCCGTCGTTCGGAGAGCTCTTCCTCCCGAACAAGGGGTTCGAGCGGGGCAACGAGAACCTCGACGCCGAGTCCGCCTGGAACTTCGAGATCGGCGGCGTCCTCTACAGCCCCTTCGCGTCCCCCCTGCTCGACTTCGAGATCGAAGCCACGTACTTCGCGGGCGAAATCGACGACTCGATCGTGTTCACCCGGATCAGCAGCCGCACGAGCTCCTTCGTGAACACCGGCCGCGCCGAGACCCGCGGTCACGAAGTCTCCGTCCGCTGGCGCCCGCACGACTGGGTCCGCGTCACCGCCGCCCGCACCGTCACGGACTCCCGCGACAAGGGCACGGGCAACCCGCTCCCGGGCATCGCCCGCTCGCAGGTCGACGCACGGATCGAGGTCGGCCCGCGGGACCGGTGGAAGCTCCTCGGCGAGCTCCAGTACACCGGGGACGTCTACACGTCACCCGGCGGCCTCTCGAAGCTCGATTCCCGGACCCTCTACGACGCCAGCGCGAGCGTCGACCTGGCACGCATCGACGCGTTGCCGCTTCCCGAGCGCCTCCGCTCGCTGTGGCTCGTCGTGCGCGGCCGGAACCTCGGCAACCTCGCAACCCGCGATGCGCTCTTCTTTCCCCGTCCGGGGCGCAACGTGATGATCTCCCTGGAAGGAGTGCTGCGGTGAGTCTCCGGCTGTCTCGTGCGATGGCGATCCTCTTCCTGCTCGGACTCGGGTGCCCGGCCGGCGACGCGACCGACGGCCCCTCCCCGGTCGTCCGCATCGCGTCCACGCCGGATTGCCTCGTGCTCTCGGGCGGATTCCCGTCGGGCTTCGTCCCTCTGCCGGGGGCGCCCGACGAAGCCGCGGTCGTGCAGTTCGCCCCCTTCGCCGTCGTCGGCGTCGACCTCGAGGGCGAGCCCCCGACCCGGCTCGCCCTCGATCCGATCCCCCCGCTCCCGGAGCAGGCCGGGGTCCGGTGCCCCGGGCTGCGGGTCGACAGCGACGGCAACGGAATCGCCGACGCGGACGACAACCAGGCGCTCGGCCTCTTCTGCGTGGATCCCGCCGCCGGGACGATCCGCCCCGTTGCGGCGGACCGGGTCGCGGTCACGACCTCCGGCTACGAACAGATCCTCTTCGCGGATCCGCGAAGCGGGGAGCTTCGCTCGGTCCAGCTCGACCCTCCCGCCGCGGGCCCGGGCTTCGACCCGGCAGACTGGCCGCTTTGGCCCGCCGCGGCGGTGCGGCCCTTCCAGACCGGCGCTTCCACCCGCGTCTGCGTCTACGGCTCGGGACTCGTCGACTCGCTCGGCGACCCCCTCGGCGCGGAGTCGCGCTGCGACCCCGGTCGCGACGGCTTCTTCACGTCCTTCACCGCCGACGTCGCCCTCGTTGCCGGACGACTCTTCGTCGCGACGTCGAACCTGCTCCGCGCCGGGCTCGGCCAGTTCGCCCCGGGAACGGTCCTCGTCTTCGACTACGACGACGGGGTCGCCCCGCCCCGGATCACCCCCCTCGCCGACGGCGCCGTTCGCCTGCTCTCCGGCTACAACCCGACGTCTCTGACCCCGTACACGACCCCGTCCGGCCGCGAGCTCGTGCTCGTCGGCGTGACCGGGGCACTGGCCCTCGGCACGGGCCCCGGACTGGTCCTGACGCCCTCGTCGATCGACGTGATCGACGCGACGACGCTGGATCGGATCGCGACGATCCCGCTCGGCCTCGCCGGGCTCGGCTTCGACGGCCTGGCGATCGATGCGACCGGCCGACTCGGCCTGATCGGCGCGGTCGCCGACCGCGCGCTCTTCGCGATCGATCTCGCGGCCCTCGACGATCCGACGCTGGGACTCGGTCCCGAGACCCTGCCGATCGTGCTGGACGGGGGCACCCCGAGCTTCCCCGACGCCCGCGTCTACGACGCGGGCCGCCCCTTCCCGCTCCCGAAGCGGGCCGACGGCCCCCTCGACAGCGACTGCGCCCCGCAGACCTCGGTGGACATCCGGGACGACAACGGTTTCGCGGCCGCGACGGAGTTCTGCGACGGCACGATCACGCGGATCGAGATCGATCTCCCGCTCCTGCGAACGACGCCGATCGACCCCGATCGCGTGCTGAGGGTCGACGCCTCGATCGCGGCACTCGCTCCGAACGTTCCCGGCGCGATCACCGAGCTCCGCCTGCCCGGCGACGTCCGGATCCGACCCGGGTCCCCGGGCATCGACTACGACGGCCCGGACGTCCACTTCACCTTCGGCGATCCCGAAGGCGGCGTCTGCGGAATCCGCATCGACGCGATCTGAACGCGAGCTCCGCCGTGGCCGGGCGCTTGGCATCGTCCGCTCCGGCGGCGCGCGCGTGCCTAACGTCGATCGCCGCGGGTGAGCCCGGCCGCGTGATACGCCACGAGCCCGGCCGCGACCGCCACGTTCAGGGACTCGAGCGGCCCGGCCATCGGGATCGACACGCGCTCGTCGAGCATCCGGGCGACCTCGTCCGAGAGGCCCCGCGCTTCGCTCCCGAGGACGAAGACCGAGCGGTGGTCCGACTCGACGTCGAAGAGTCCGCGGTCGCCGCCCGCGTCGAGCCCGTAGAGGGAGAAGCCGCCGGCCTGTAGCGCCGCCAACCCGTCGACCAGGGTCTCGCAGCGCAGGATCGGGCAGGCGAAGACCGAGCCCACGGCGGCCCGGACGACGAGACCGTTCACCCAGGGCTGGCCCACCGTCGGCCAGACGAGCCCGTCGAGCCCGGCTCCGACCACGGAGCGCACGACCATGCCGACGTTCTGCGAATTCGTCACGCCGTCGAGGGCGATCAGCCGGAGGGGGCGCCGCGCCTGCCGCCCCGTCGCCGCAGCCAGGAAGGCGTCGACTTCGGTGACTTCGAGCAGGCGGACCCGCGCGGCGATGCCCTGATCGTGGCGCGCGGCGTGCGTCCAGCGGGACAGCTCCTCGCGGGTCACCTCTTCGATCGGCACGTCCTGCTCGCGACTCGCCGACTGGAGCGCCTTGCGGTCCTGCGGTGACGTGCCCTTCGCGTAGCGGACGAGGGACACCTCGACGTATTCGCTCGCGAGCGCATCGAGGACGGGGTGCCGACCGAAGACCACGATCTCGGTCGCACCGCGATGGGGATCCCGGCTGGCCATCGCCCCATCATGCTGGATCGGCGCCCTCACGGCGAGGGGGCCGCGACGTCCCGCTCAGACCCGCCAGACGAAGCGCAGCCGTCCGTCGAAGCGCTTCTGGTTCATGCGCAGACAGACGACGTCGTTGAGGATCGGCGGGAAGCCGGGCTCGGTGGCGAGCACCCGCTTGAGCAGCTCCGCCAGGTCACGCGTCAGCTCGCAGAGCGGGCGCCGCTCGTCCGGGACCTCTTCGTCGTCCCACAGCACCAGCGCGAGATCGAAGACAGGCGCGGGACCGAGCAGTCCGCGGTATACGTCGCGATCGAGCAGGTCGAAGCGGCGCGGGCCGACCAGCTCGATCAGGCTCGACAAAGCGCGCATGAGCAGCGGGTAGCCACTCTCCGCTTCGCTGCGCTGGGCGAAGCCGAGGACCGGAAACGGGCGCGACTCACAGGTGACGGCCGCGTAGTCGATCGTGCGTCCCTGCCGGACGAAGCCTTCGTCGACCGGTGCGGGGGGCGGCAGCGGCGCCCCGCCCACCTCGAAATCGAGCTCCGTCGCGAGGCAGGTGAAGGAGCATCCGTCGCCCTGCACGAAGAGCTCGCGCGAGGGATAGAAGAAGGCGGCGCGATCGGCCTCTTCGCTCGAGACGATCTGGAGGTCGTTCGAGTCTTCCTTGGCCTCCCGCACCTCCGAGACGCTCGTCAGCACTTCGTCGACGAGGAGCGACGGGTTCTGCAGCAGATCGACGCACTCGACCATCTGGGACTCGAGGGAGAGCGCGCGGGTGCGCTCTTCGAACGCACGAAGGGCGATCGTCGGAGCGGCAACGCCGCGCTCGGGATCCTGTCGTTCCGCTTCCATGACGGAGGCCTCGAACCCGCTGTGGGAGATTCGAGTCCGTCATCGGCCGGCCGGCGGGGAGGGATGAGCCCTCGCCGTCGGGGATCCGCGTCTCGGACGCGTCCCGCTTGCCTCGCGCATCCGGCGCGCAGGCCATGCGCAACGCCGGCCGCGCGCCGAGCGCGATTCCGCTCCGACGGGACGGCGCCTAGCGCGGCGCGAGATCGCGCATCGCCTGTCGCTGGTCGTCCGCGTACAGGATCGCGAGCGCGGGCGTGGTCACGCCCGCCTCGCGGTAGCGCTCGATGTGCTCGCGACACTCCTCGGGCGAGCCATGGATCACGAGGTCGTCGACGACCTCGTCGGGGATCGCCTCGAGCGCGGCCTTGCGGTCGCCGGCCTTCCACGCGTCCCACATCCCCTGCAGCCGATCCCCCCGCCCGAGCCAATCGTGGAACGCGGCGTACACCGGCACGTTCAGGTAGGCCGCCGCACCGCGTCGCGCGATCGCCCGGGCCTTGTCGCGATCCGCCGTCGGGATCACGAAGAGCCGGGCGACGATCTCCTTGTCCGGCCCGCCCTCGTGGACGTAGGGCGCGACCGTCTTCACGTCCTCGGCGGAGAGCCAGTTGAGGATCGCCCCGTCACCCACCCGGCCGGCGAGCCGGAGCATGCCCTGACGCAGCGCCGCGATCAGGATCGGCGGCTGGGGATCGGGCGGGGGCATCTGGAGCCGGAAGCCCTTCACGTCGAAGGAATCGAAGGTCTCGGTCACCTTCTCCCCGCTGAGCGCCTGGCGCATGAACTTCACGACGTCCCGGGTCCGTTTGTAGGGCTCTTCGAAAGGGATGCCGTTCCAGTTCTCGACGATCACGTTCGACGAGGTCCCGACCCCCATCACGAAGCGACCGGGCGCCGCCTCGGCGAGACTCGCCGCGCTCTGCGCCAGGAGGGCCGGGCCGCGCGTGAAGGCCGGGATGATCGCGATCCCGAGGCGCATCTCGGGCGCCCAGGCCGCCGCGAGGGCGAGCGGGGTGAAGCCGTCGTGGCCCCCCGCTTCGGAGGACCAGAGGTCCGTGTAGCCGAGGTCGGCCAGCTCGAGGATCCAGTCGCGATGCTCGTGGAGGGGAACGCCGCCGATCGGGAGGGACATGCCGAAGCGCTTCATCACGCGTCCTCTTTCTTCTGCTGCTTCTGCTTGTTCTTCTTCTTTTTCTTTCCCTGGGGCGGACCGCCGGGCTTCGGTCCGCCGCCCTTGGCCACCTTCGCCCAGGTATCGCGCAGCGTCGCCGTCCGATTGAGGACGAGGGACCCGGGGGCGCTGTCGGGATCGACGCAGTAGTAGCCGAGGCGTTCGAGCTGGAAGCGCTCGCCGACCTCCGCGTCGGCCAGCGCGGGCTCGAGCTTCGCGCCAGTCCGCACCGCGAGCGAGTTCGGGTTGAGCGCGGCTTCGAGGCCCCCCTCCCCGTCCAGATCCGGCTCCTCGTCCAGGAAGAGGGTCTCGTAGTCGCGGACCTCGGCATCGACCGCGTGCCGGGCGCTCACCCAGTGGAGCGTGCCCTTCACCTTGCGGCCGTCCGGCGCGTCGCCGCCGCGGGTCTCCGGATCGTAGGTGCAGCGCAGCTCGACGATCTCCCCGGCGGCGTCCTTCACGACGTCGGTGCAGGTCACGAAATACGCCGCACGCAGTCGGACCTCACGGCCCGGCGCGAGGCGGAAGAACTTCTTCGGCGGGTCCTCGAGGAAGTCCTCTCGTTCGATGTAGAGCTCGCGACTGAAGGGTACGGACCGCTTCCCCGCGGATTCGTCTTCGGGGTTGTTGATCGCCTCGAGGAACTCTTCCTGGTCCTCGGGGTAGTTCTCGATGACGACCTTGAGCGGATCGACCACGCCCATCCGGCGGGGCACCTCCTTGTTGAGGACCTGCCGTACGTGGAACTCGAGATTCGCGAGCTCGATCAGCTTGGGGCTCTTCCCGACGCCGACGGCCTTGCAGAAGGCGCGGATCCCCTCCGGCGGATAGCCACGCCGACGCATCGCCGCGAGCGTCGGCATCCGCGGGTCGTCCCAGCCGCGCACGTGTCCGCCCTCGACCAGGCGACGCAGCGCGCGCTTGCTCGTGATCGTGTGCGAGACGTTGAGGCGCGCGAACTCGATCTGGCGCGGGCGCGACGGCGTCTCTACCTGATCGAGGAGCCAGTCGTAGAGGGGCCGATGGTCCTGGAACTCGAGGGAGCAGAGCGAGTGGGTCACCCCTTCGAGCGCGTCCGAGTAGCCGTGCGCGAAGTCGTACATCGGATAGAGGCACCACGCGTCGCCGGTCCGGTGATGGTCCTTCTTCTGGATCCGGTAGAGGATCGGGTCGCGCATCGCGACGACCGGCGCCGCCATGTCGATCTTCGCGCGCAGGACCTTTTCGCCGTCGGCGAACTCTCCGGCGCGCATTCGCGCGAGCAGGTCGAGGTTCTCCTCGACGCTCCGATTCCGGAACGGGCTCTCGGTCCCCGGCTGGGTCAGCGATCCCTGGTTGGCGCGGATCTCGTCCGCGTCCTGGTCGTCGACGAAGGCCTTGCCCTGCTCGATCAGGGAGACGGCGTAGCCGTAGAGGGTCTCGAAGTAGTCGGAGGTGAAGTGGAGGTGATCGCCCCAGTCGAAGCCGAGCCAGCGCACGTCCTCCATGATCCCGTCGACGTACTCGGTGTCTTCGGTCGACGGATTCGTGTCGTCGAAGCGGAGGTGGCACCGGCTCCCCGGATTCTCCGCCGCCACGCCGAAGTCGAGACAGATCGCCATCGCGTGACCGACGTGGAGGTAGCCGTTCGGCTCCGGCGGGAAGCGGGTGACGACCTTGTCGTGCTTCCCGCTCGCGAGATCCTCGGCGATGATCGTCCGGATGAAATCGAGGCCGCTGGTCTCGGCGGTCGTCTCTTCGTCGTTGCGCGTGTCGTCAGAAGACACCGTGCCACCCCTGCCTGGGCCTCCTCGGGGGGGCGAGGGGCCCGTTCGGCCGGGAGTCTCGCATTTGTCGGGGGATCGGCAAAGCCCGGCGCATCCCGTGACGCGCAGCCGGAGCGACCTGACCGTCGTCGAGCACCGCCGGCCCGGCGAAGTCCCGGCGTCCGCGGCTGCTATGGTTCGGCGCGCTCGCGCGGCCTCCCACCTGCCTGCTCGCGAGCCAGGAGCCCCCGAGCCATGCCCGCCCTGCGATTTCTGAACGAAGCCCTGATCGAGCGGATCCGCGAACGATTCGGGACCCCGGTCTACGTCTACGACCAGGCCACCCTCGAGCAGGCGGCCCGCGAGGTGATCGCCTTCCCCGCGCCCTGCTCCCTCGTCGGCCGCTACGCGATGAAGGCCCTCCCGAACCGCTCGGTCCTCAAGATCTTCGACGCGGCGGGCCTCCACATCGACGCCAGCTCCGGCTTCGAGGCCGAGCGCGCCCTCGCGGCGGGCATCGCCCCGGAGCGTATCCAGATCACGGCCCAGGAGATCCCGAAGGACCTGAAGGGCCTCGTCCAGCGCGGCGTCCTCTACAACGCCTGCTCGATCCATCAGCTCCGCACCTTCGGCGAGCTCTTTCCGGGCGGCGAGCTCTCGGTCCGCTTCAACCCGGGCCTCGGCTCCGGCCACAACAACCGCACGAACGTGGGCGGCCCAGCGTCCTCGTTCGGGATCTGGCACGCCAAAGTCGACGAGGTCCTGGCGATCGCGACGGAGTTCGACCTGACGATCTCGGGGATCCACTCCCACATCGGGTCCGGCGGCGACCCGGAGGTCTGGAAGCGGTGTGCCGCGCTGACCCTAGCCATCGCGCGCCGCCTCCCCGACCTGAACCGGCTCTCGCTGGGCGGCGGCTTCAAGGTCGCCCGCCTCCCGGACGAGAACAGCGCCGACCTCCAGGACATCGGCCGTCACCTCGCCGAGGACCTCGCGAGCTACGTGGCCGGTCGCGGTGAGGACTTCCAGCTCGAGATCGAGCCCGGCTCGTATCTCGTCGCGAACGCGGGTGCGATCCTCGCCGAGATCATGGACGTCGTGGATACCCACACGCCGGCGGGCGACGACGGCGACGCCGCGCCCGGCATGGACTTCCTCAAGGTCGACACGGGCATGACCGAGCTGCTCCGTCCTTCCCTCTACGGCGCCCAGCACCCGATCCACGTCGTACCGCACGGCGGGGAGGCTTCCGAGGACGAGGTCGACTACGTGATCGCCGGCCACTGCTGCGAGTCCGGCGACATCCTGACGCCTGCCCCCGGCGACCCCGAAGGCCTCGCTCCGCGCCGCCTTCCGCGTGCCCGGATCGGGGACACCCTCGTGATCGAAGGTGCCGGCGCCTACGCGGCGGGCATGAGCGCGAAGAACTACAACGCGTTCCCGGAAGCGGCGGAGGTCCTGATCGGCCTCGATGGCGAGCCGCGCCTCATCCGTGAGCGACAGACCCTCGAGCAGGCGCTCGCCAACGAGGTCTGATCCCGCGCGCGGGCCCCGGACCTAGCCGCGCTTCTGCTTGCGCTGGCGGAAGCCCTTCCGGGCGGGCTGTCCCTGGGCGGCCCGGTACTGGGCCGGCGGCTTCTCGAGCTGCAGGCCGAACCAGGCCATGCCGAAGCGCTTCATGTTCAGCTTCTTGCCGTTGCGCAGGCGGTCCAGGTTCTCCTGGGTCGACTCGTTGCTCTTGTCGACCTTCTCGGCGGCGAGCAGCTTGTCGAGCGCCTTCTCTTTCTCGCCGTCCTTGAGCGCCATCCACGCCCACACGTGGTAGGGCATGATCTGCTTCTTGGCGGCGCGGATGCAGGTGTCGAGCGCATCGAAGGCCTGCTCCTTGCGCCCCTTCCGGTAGCAGAGCGCGGCGAGCGCCATCTGCGCCTCGGTCGCGCGATACCCGGCCTGCGGCAGGTGCTCCTCGGCGCGCTTCTCGTCCCCGCTCGCGTAGGCGAGCAGCCCGATCTGGGCGTGGATCTGGCCCTTCAGCAGGATCTGCCAGCGCGAGAGCGGCATCAGCTCCTCGAGCGACTGGATCGCGAGCGGCGTCTGTCCGGACTGGATCATCCGCTGGACGTCCATGAACCGCGGCTCGACGCGCTTCGCCATCACACGCGAGATCACCACGAAGCTCACGATCGACACCAGGAAGAAGAGCACGATCCCCATCTGCCACGTCTTCCACAGCTCGAGCGCGGTCCAGGTGCCGCCGCTGGCCGCGCCGATGAGGAGAGCGATGAGGATGGTGTACATGGGTCCGGGGTTCCTGGCAGGGGGCTCGGAACGCGGTCGGCAGGACGCCGGCGCGGAGCGCGCCCGATCCTAGCGGATCGGCTGGCGACGGGGCAGCGGGCGGCCCATCGCGGCCCCGGGACGACGACGCCGCCCTGCGCTCGGGGCGCAGGGCGGCGTCGCAGGGACTCGTCCGGGGCGCCTAGAACTTGTAGCCGAGGCCGACCGTCGTCCGGGTCGTAGTGTTGTTGATCTCGTCCGGCTGCTCGGCGAGATACTCCGCCAGGAAGCCGAGCCGGAAGGACCAGGCCTCGGTGATCGGCACGCCGAGGATGATCTCGGTCGTCAGCGTGTACTGATCGGGGGCGTTGGCCGGCATCTTCGCCGTTCCCGTGTGGGTGTACTCGAGCCGATCCTCGATCAGCATGTTCTTGTACTCGAACGAGGCCACGATGTCGGCGAAGTGATCCTCGTCGCCGGTGTTCGTCGGTGCACCGGTGTTTCCGTCGTAGAGCTCGTACCGGTAACCGATGCCCGTAGACACGTCGAAGTGCATCTTCGCCTTGTCCTCGCCTTCCCAGAAGCGGTAGCCGGGCCCCGTGCTGAGCGCGGCCCGGACCTCGCGATCCTGGATGTTGTCGCGGGAGAGCTCGGAGCTCGTATCCCAGAAGAAGCGTTCGTGGATCGTGTGCTTCCAGCCCCCGAAGAGCGCCTGGGAGTTCTGGGTGACCTCGCTCCCCGTCTGCGAAGAGTTGTTCCGCGTCTTGGTCGTGCCGTAGACGCCGCTGAAGCGGACCGCTGCGGTGTCCTTCTCCCAGGCGCGATCGGTCTTGGCGTCGATCGAGCCGGCGAAGGAGTCGGTCGTTCCCGTCTGGGCGGTGATCGAGGCCGAGACCTCCCCGGTCCAGCCGTCTTCCCCGGCCGTCGCAGCGCCCGCCGCGACGAGAATCAGCGCGACCGCGGCCGCCGAAATCGTTCGAATCATGGGATTCCCCCTCTGGACCCGCGCGCGCGTCTCTCGCACCGGCGTCCGAATGTAGGAACGCCGCGGCTCTCGCCGCGGCGCCCGTGTTCTAGCGAATTTCCGCGCTGCGGAAAGTCGCGTTTCGTTGCTGCCGGCTCGCCGCCTAGCGGGCGGGCATGTCGATGACGTGCACGTCCGTCTGCGGGAACGGGATGTTGCAGCCGCCCGCTTCGAGCTCTTCCTTCAGCGCGCGCGTCAGGTCCCAGCGCGTCGGCCAGTAGTCGCCCGCGTTCACCCAGGGCCGCACGACGAGGTTGACCGAGGAATCGGCCAGCTCGGAGACGGCGATCGTCGGCGCAGGGTCCTTGAGGACGCGGTCGTCGGAGGTGATCACGCGCTCGATGATCTCGATCGCCTTGCCGATGTCGTCGCCGTAGCTGATGCCCATGACGAGGTCGATCCGGCGCGTGTCGTTGTAGGAGTAGTTCTTCACGATGTCGCCGTAGACCGCGCCGTTCGGGATCACGATCCGGACGTTGTCGCCGGTGTGCATGATCGTGTTGAAGATCGCGATCTCCTTGACGGTGCCCGCCTGCCCCGCGACCTCGACGAAGTCACCGACGCGGATCGGCCGGAAGATCAGGAGCATCACGCCGGCCGAGAAGTTCGACAGCGTGCCCTGGAGCGCCAGACCGACGGCCAGACCGGCAGTACCGAGGACGGCGATCAGCGAGGTCGTCTCGATCCCGAAGAGATTCAGGACGGCGATCAGGACGACGCCGAGAATCACGTAGTAGAGCATGCTCGAGAAGAAGGGGATCAGGGACTCGTCCGTCCCCGCCTTCGTGAGCGAGCTGCTCAGCTTTCCTCGGGCCCAGCCCGCGATCATGCGGCCGATGATGAAGACGACGATCGCGCCGATGACGCTCAGGCCGTATTCGATGATGAGGCTCCCGGCGGTCTCGGCCAGACCGGTCACCATTTCGCTCGCTTCGTTCGGATCCATTTTCTCGATTCTCTCCTGGAGGGTTCGGCGAGGGTGCTCTCGGCCGCCCACCGACTCAATGCATGGTCGTACGATAACCGTTACAGGAATTCACAAGAGCGAAATCGCGCGGGCCCGGGTCATGGTTCGCATGGTGGATCGCCCGGCAACGATCCGAAACGAAAATCCCGGAAATCTGAAGGCTTACCCCCTCGGATCTCAGGCTCCGCTTGCGGTCCTACCGCCCCGCCCGTGGGCGCCGGGTCGGCGTTAGGCCGTCAGTCGACCGTCAGCTCGAGCAGCGCCGTGACCCGGTCGCCCTCGGCGGCCGGGCCGATCTCGACCTCGACGAGGAAGAGCCGGTCGGGGGAGAGCTCGTCCGTCGAGAGCAGCTGTCTCTGGATCGCGGCGGCTCTGTCCCGGGCCAGGCTCCGCCAGTCGGAATCCGCGAGCGCGACCGCCGCCGCCAGCGCCTCGAGCGCCGCCTCCGCGACGGCCCGGTCCCGCTCCTCCCCCCGCGGCGGGAGCGACTCGGCGGGGACGAGGTCCCGCGCGCGCTGCCCGAGCCGCGCCCTGGCCAGCCGATCGAGTCCGTCGAGGCGGTCGTCCGCGTCGAGCACGACCGCGGACGGGTCGCCGACCTCCTCCCGGGCCCGCCGCGACATCCGCTCGTACGCAGCGAGGCGAACCGCGGCCTCGACCTTCTCCCGCCGCAACCCGGGCTCGTCGACGACGGGATCCGCCCGGCCCCGGATCTCGAGATGGAGCGCGGGGCGCTCGACCAGGAGGGGCACGAGACTCGCCAGCTCGCTTCGCTCGACCTCCGACAGGCGCGACGCGCCCGGCGCGAAGGCGACCTGAGCGAGATCGTCGCCGGCGGCGCCGACGACCCCCGCCACGACGGCGAACGGAGACGTCGCGACGCGCGTCACGACGTTGACGAGCGCCTGCCCCAGCAGACCGAGGACCGAGAAGCTCGGATCGTCGAGATCGCCCTCGATCGGCAGGGGGATCTCGATGTTGCCGGACGTGTCTCGCATGACGGCCACCGCGAGACCGACGGGCAGCGACGTCGCGTCTTCGCTCTCGACCCGGCGGCCGAACTCGAACTGATCCAGCAGCACGCGGTTCGACGCCTTGAGGTGGCGCGCGCTCAGCTCGTACTCGAGGTCGAGACCGAGCTTGCCGCGGTCGATCGCGCGGCCGACGTAGCGGCCCGAGTAGGGACTGAAGGCGGGCAGCGAGACCCCGTCGACGGTGATCTCCACGTCGGTGTAGGCGTCGCCGGAGAGGGGGTTGATCTGCCCCGCGATCCGAACGGGGGCGACCTCGTCCACCTTGCCGGCCAGGGCGACCCGGGCGCGAGCCAGCTCCTCCGAGGAGAGTCCCTCGATCGTGCCCGTCAGCGCGTCGAGCGAGATCTCGAAGTGCGGGTCCTGGGACAGGTCGTCGAACTCGGCGCCGACCCCGTCGAGCGTGATCTTCCCGATCTCGATCCTCGGCGCGGGCCCGGCGGCCTCCGCGTCGGGCGCAGCATCGGAAGATCCGCTCGGCGCTTCCTCCGCCGCGCCGTCACCCCCGAAGATGCTCGCGAGGTTCGAAGCGCCATCGGCGCCGACCACGACGTGGGCGAGCGCGTCGGAGAGGCCGATCTCGCCGATCCGCACGCGGTCGGCTGGCGCGCCCGAGGCGGCGGCGTTCGCGAAGTCGATATCCTCGATCCGCAGCCGGCCCCACTCGACGAAGGGGCGCTCGAGGCGACGATCGATCGTCAGCAGATCGTCCAGCTGGACGCGCCCGCCCGCAGCGATCGCCATCGGCGCGTCATCGCCCGTCGTACGTACGTCCACGTCCAGCTTCGCCGACAGGGCCGCGCTCGGCACGTCGAGCCGCGCGACGTCCTCGAGGTAGGGCTGGTAGGCGCCCAGGGCGAGCTCTTCGACCTCGATGGCCAGCTTCGTGGTCAGGGGCTCGAGCGTGATCGGTCCCTCGACCGAAATCCGCCCGGACGGCCCCAGCCCCGTCGCGACGCGAAGCTGAAGCGCCGAGCCGGGCGCGCTCGAGTAGCCCGTGACCTCGAGGTCGAGCGGCGCCACCGTGAGCGCGACCGGCCGCACCGCGCTGCGGTCCTCGATCAGGATGTCGAGCGCACGGAGCACGACGCGGTCGACGGAGATCGATGGGGCCCGCTCGTCCGGGGGCACATCGGCGGGCGCCGCTTCGGACGCGGGCGGCGCGTCGGCGACCACCTCCGCCTCTCCATCGAGAGGCGTGAAGAGCGCCGCGAGGTGGACCTCGCCCTCCTCGGTCACGTGCGACCGGACGCGCGCCTCTTCCAGCGTGACCTCGCCCACGCCGACCGAGACGAGACCGTCCGGATCGACGCGCACGGCGACCCCGGTCACGTCGAGGGCGGGCACGACGACCACGGGCTCCTCGAGCGCCGGATCGAGGACCCGGACGTCCCGGATGCCGACGCTCGCCTCGTCGACGGCGAGCTGGAATCCGTCGGAGAGGTCGAGCTCGTAGCGCGCGGCGGCCGCGAGGCGGCCGCCCTCGACCTCGAAGGCGAGTCGATCCGAGAGATAGTCCCAGGGAAGCCGCAGGTCGAAGCGCTCCAGGGCGAGCTCGCCCTTCGAGCGGATCGGCTCGAGTCCCACGCTGCCGCTCCAGCTGAGCGCCGTGTCGTCCCCGATGCGGATCGAGATCGAGTACGGCGACTCCCCGCCCGCGCGCGTCGTGAAGCCTTCCACCTCGACGTCCAGCGGCGAGACGGCGACGTCGAAGGCCGGCGTCTGCGAGCGGTCCTCGAAGCGAAGGTCCCCGCGCTCGATCCGGATCGAGCCGATCTCGACGACCGGAAGCCCCCCTTCTTCCTGCGCCTCGTCCTCGGGCTCCTCCGGCTCGGGGTCGTCCGAAGGCGCGGGGACGAACGCGAGGAAGTTCAGCACGCCCGCCTCGTCGACCACGGCCGAGATCGCCGGCTCGACCAACACCACCTCCTCGAGGGCCAGGTTCGCGATCAGGAGATCCAGGACCGAGACGTCGGCGGCGAAGGTGGTGAAGGCGATCGCGTCGCCCTCGCCGGACGGATCGGGCATCGCGAAGCCGTGCAGCTCGAGACGCCAGCCCAGTGGGGAGAAGGAGACGGACTCGAGCGAAGGCCGGGTCCCGGTCTGCTCCTCGATCAGTCCGACGAGCTGGGACTCCACGACCGACGGAACGACGAGATATCCGACGACGACATAGAGGACGAAGAGCCCTGCGACGATTGCGGCCGCCTTCTGGCGGCGGGAGCGCGTCGGCGAGGCCGCCCCTTCGGGCGCTTGCGGCTCGGACATCGAGGGTCTTCCAGCGGGTCGAGCGCCGGCAGGGGGACCGGCGCGCGGAGAGGTAGAGAACGAAAGGGGGACGCGCGAGCCGGAGGCCACGCGCGGGGCGCCGAGAATACCCGAGAGCGCGATCGACCGGGAGAGCCGATCACACTTGCTACGCTCCGCGCCACCCCCGGACCGGCCTTCCCGGCCGGATCCTTCTCCATCCGAGTCGCCCGACATGAGCACCGACAGCGAAGCAGCGCAGCCCCCCGAGCGGACGTTCGCCGACGCGGAGCACATGGCCTTCGTCGCCGCTCGGACGGAGCAGGCGCAGGCCGCCCTCGCCCAGCTCGAAGCGATCTACCAGCCGAAGCCCGCCACGGACGCGGACGTGATCGTGGCCCTCGGCGGCGACGGGTTCATGCTCCAGACGATCCACCGCTTCATGGCGCAGGGCACCCCGATCTACGGGATGAATCGCGGCTCCGTCGGCTTCCTGATGAACCCGTTCACGACCGAAGACCTGCTCGGCCGGATCCGCCGGGCGGAATGCGCGCGCCTGCATCCGCTTCGCATGACCGCCCACCTCGAGACCGGGGCGAAGGTCGAGCTCCAGGCGATGAACGAGGTCTCGATCTTCCGGCAGACGCGGCAGGCGGCGAAGCTGCGGGTCTTCGTCGACGGCATCGTCCGGCTCGAAGAGATGGTCTGCGACGGCGTTCTGGTCGCGACGCCGGCGGGCAGCACCGCCTACAATCTCTCTGCGCACGGACCGATCCTGCCCCTCGACGCCGGGGTCCTCGCGCTCACGCCGATCAGCGTGTTCCGACCGCGGCGCTGGCGCGGTGCGCTGATCCCGCGCTTGGCGACGGTCCGGGTCGAGGTCCTCGAGGCGGAGAAGCGACCCGTCTCCGCCGTCGCGGACTCGACCGAGATCCGCGAGGTCGTCGCGATCGAGGTCGAGGAGGACCGCGACGTCGAGGTCCAGGTCCTCTTCGAGGCGGGCCAGAGCCTGTCCGAGCGGAACCTCGCGGAGCAGTTCAGCCTCTGATGAGCGCGTTCCTCGTCCAGGCCTACCCGTGGATCAAGGTGCTCCACGTGCTCGCGGTCATCTCCTGGATGGCGGGACTCCTCTACCTGCCGCGACTCTTCGTGAACCACGCGCAGATCGAGGTCGGCAGCGAGACGAGCGAGGTCTTCAAGGGCATGGAGGACCGGCTCGCGCGGCTGATCATGCGGCCGGCGATGATCGTGAGCGTGGTCGCGGGACTCGCCATGGTCGCGATTCCGGGAACGCCGGGCTACCTGCCCCAGGCGGGCTACTGGATCTGGCTGAAGCTGCTCTTCGTTGGCGCCCTCCTCCACATGCACTTCCTGCAGATGCGTTGGCGCGACGATTTCGCGGCGGATCGCAACCAGCGGGAGCACCGCTTCTACCGCATCATGAACGAGGTCCCGACGCTGCTGATGATCGGCATCGTGATCTGCGTGATCGTGAAGCCCTTCTGACCCGGCGCGACCGCCCTCCTCTTTCATGGACACCCCCCGATGAAGATCTTCGTGCTCGGCTCCGGCGCCGGCGGCGGCTTTCCGCAGTGGAACTGCAACTGTCCGAACTGCAGCGGCCTGCGCGCGGGGACGATCCGGTCGAGCGCCCGTACCCAGTCGTCGCTCGCGATCAACGACGGCGGCGAGGACTGGCTCCTGGTGAACGCGTCGCCGGACCTGCGGGCCCAGCTCGAGACCTGTCCGGCCCTGCAGCCGGCGCGGGCGGTGCGCGACACGGCGATCGCGGCGGTGCTGATCGTGGACGCCCAGATCGACCACACGACCGGGCTGATGACGCTCCGCGAGCACACGAAGCGCCTCCCGGTCTACTGCACCCCGAGCGTCCACAGCGACCTCACGACCGGCTACCCGCTGCTCACCGTCCTCGAGCACTTCCGCGGCGTCGACTGGCGCCCCGTCGACGCCGCTGGCCGCACCCCCTTCGAGGTCCCCGAGCTGCCGGGGATCGAGCTGCACCCGATCCCGCTGCCCGGCGAGGCGCCGCCCTACTCGCCGCGCCGGCACCAGCCCGCGGAAGACGACACGATCGGGATCACCTTCGTCGACCGCGCGAGCGGCAAGCGCGTATTCTACGCCCCCGGCCTCGGCGGCTGGACGGACCTCGTGATCGAGCAGGCCGAACGGGCCGACGTCGTGCTGATCGACGGCACGCTCTGGAAGGACGACGAGCTCGCCGACCGGGGCGCCGCCGACAAGACCGGCCGCGAGATGGGCCACCTCGCGCAGACCGGCGAGGACGGGATGCTCGAGCGCCTCGCCCCCTTCCCCGGCCGCAAGATCCTGATCCACATCAACAACACGAACCCGATCCTCGACGAGGCGAGCCCCGAACGCGCCCGGCTCAAAGCCGCGGGAATCGAGGTCGCCTACGACGGCATGGAGATCGAAGTCGGATGACGACGGAAGCGCCGGCCCAGCCCCGCGAAGAATTCGAAGCGCGCCTGCGCGGCATGGAGCGCTTCTATCACATCCACCACCCCTTCCATCTGGCGATGAACGAAGGCGGTCTCGACGCCGAGGCCGTCCGGGGCTGGGTGGCGAACCGCTTCTACTACCAGATCCAGATCCCGCGCAAGGATGCGGCGATCCTGTCGAACTGCCCCGACCGGAACGTCCGCCGACTCTGGATCCGGCGGATCCTCGATCACGACGGCCAGGCCGAAGACGGAGAGGACGCCGGCGGGATCGAGGCCTGGCTACGGCTGGGTGAATCCGTCGGGCTGACGCGAGACGAGATCCTCGACCAACGCCACGTCCTGCCCGGAGTTCGCTTCGCGGTCGACGCGTACGTGCGCTTCGCGCAGACGGCGCCCTGGCAGGAGGCCGCGGCGTCCTCGCTCACGGAGCTCTTCGCGCCGACGATCCATCAGAAGCGCCTCGAGAACTGGCCGACGCTCTACCCGTGGATCGACGAGGCCGGCTACGACTATTTCCGTCGGCGCCTCGGCGAGGCCCGCCGCGACGTCGAGCACGGGCTGCAGCTGACGCTCGACGGATTCGACACGCGGGCGCTCCAGGACCGCGCCGTCGAGATCCTGCAGTTCAAGCTCGACGTGCTGTGGACGATGCTCGACGCGATGTGGATGGCGTACGTCGAGAAGCGCCCCCCCTACGCCGGATGTCCCGAAGCATGACCGGACGGATCGCTTGAGCCGCCGCGACCGGAAGCCGGAGGCCCTCGTCCTCGACGAGGGCGTGCTACGCGAGGGGCCCGTCTGCGAGATCGGCGGCGCTCTCGCCGTCGAAGCCTGCGGCGGGCTCGTCGTCACGCCCTGGCGGGATCGCTACCGCGCAGCGGAGATCGCGGAGCTCGAGGTCGCCTCCTCGACCGAGGCCCTCGACGACGCCTCGTTCTCCCAGGTCGTGGTCCACCTCCAGAAGAGCCGCGCCGCGACGGCGTGTGATCTCGCGGAGGCCTGGCGGATCCTCGCGCCGGGCGGACAGCTCCTCTTCACGGGGACCAACAGCGTCGGCATCACCTCCGCGGTCAAGCGCCTCGCGAAGACCCTCGACCAGTCTCCGATCGTCGTCACGAATCGCGCCCGCGCCCGGGTCGTCCGTTTCAAGAAGGACGCTGGCCCGGGACCGGAGCGCGAAGACACGCCGGCCATCGAAGCGCCCTTCGACGCGCTCGACGGCACGCCCCACCGGCTCGCGCTCGAGACCCGCCCCGGCGTGTTCAGCGCGAAGAAGCTCGACACCGGCAGCGAGCTCCTGCTGGGCGCCCTCGCTGCCTTCGTCGGGCACAAGCCCCCGAAGCGGATCGTCGACCTGGGCTGCGGGACCGGCGTCCTCGGTCTCGCCGCCGCGACGCTCTATCCCGAGGCCGAGTGCCTGTTGGCGGACGCCGACGCGCGCGCCGTCGCTTGCACGCAGGCGAACGTCGAAGTGCTCGGGCTCGGGGCGCGCTGCCGCGTCGCGTGGTGGGACGCGCGGGAGCCCCCGCTCGGAGACCGCTTCGACCTCGCCCTCGTGAACCCGCCCTTCCACCAGCACGGCACGGAGGTCGATCTCGGGCCCGCCCTCGCCCTCTTCCGCAGCCTCGGGACCTGGCTCGGTCGGAACGGACGCGCGCTCGTCGTGGCGAACCGGACCCTGCCCTACGAGCAGGCCCTCGCCGACGAAGGCCCCGTCGAGACCGTCGCCTCGACCCGCGGCTACAAGCTGCTCTCGCTCAAGAGGATCGCGCGCTCTTCCGGAGCGAGGGGACGGAGATCGCCGGGCGCCAGATCCGGTGGTAGATCGAGGGACGCCACCCGGTCGCGGTGAAGCGCGGTCACCGTCGTCCCCATCGCGCGGAACATGCGCCGGACCTGATGCGTCCTGCCCTCGCGGAGTACGAGGGTCGCGCGGCCGGGCGCCTCGACCGACAACGTCGCCGGACGGGTCGGCTTCTCGTCGCCGGTCAGGAGGAGGCCCTCTCGGCACCGGTCGACGGCATCGTCCGGCAGGGTGCCCGCGTACTCGATGCGATAGCGCTTCGGGATCTTGCGGGTCGGATGCGTCAGCCGATGGATGAAGTCGCCGTCGGTCGTCAGCACGAGCAGCCCCGACGTCTCGCGATCGAGCCGGCCTGCGATCTTCAGCGAGCGACGCCTCAGTCCCTCGTCGAGCAGGTCGAACACGAGCGGCGCCTCTCGTTCGTCGTGGCTGCACGCCACGCCCACCGGCTTGTGCATCAGGAAATCCGCCCGGGCGACCGGCGAATCGACCGCGACCTCGTCGAGCGCCACGCGCTCGTCGCCGATGCGGCGGCTCGCGTCCCGACACACCTCGCCGTCCACGCGAACCCGGCCCTGCTTGATGAGGGCTCGCGCCTGCTTGCGGGAGGCGAGGCCTGCGCGAGACAGATAGCCGTCGAGGCGCGGCCCCCGCGTGCCCTCCCCCGCCTCACTGCCGGATCGCCTGGAAGTCATGCGGAGACGAGTCTATCCGACGCCGGGGCCCGCTCGGGCGTCGTGCGGCGGACCGGCAACGGACCCGCAGGGTCGCGCGGCGCCTTTGAAAGCCCCGGCGAGCCGACTACACTGCGCGCCCGATTTTCACGCGGACGGGTTCCCCTCGCCGCACAGCCCCGGAAACGAAGTCGATCATGGGCATTCGCGTCTGCAAGTTCGGTGGCAGCAGCGTGGCCGACGCCGGTCAGATGCGAAAGGTGCGCGCGATCGTCGAGGCCGAGGACGAGCGTCGCTTCGTCGTCCCGTCCGCGCCGGGCAAGCGCAGCGCCGACGACATCAAGATCACCGACCTGCTCTACCGGACGAACGAGGCCGCGGCGGCCGGAGAGTCGATCGAGCCCTTCTTCGATCCCATCGCCGAGCGCTACCGCGGGATCGTCGCGGACCTCGAACTCGACTTCGATCTCGATCCGGCCCTCGCCGAGGTCCACGACGCCATCGCCGGCGGGGCGGGAGCGGACTACGCGGCGAGCCGCGGCGAGTACCTGAGCGGCGTGATCCTCTCGAAGCTGATGGATCGCCCGCTCGTCGATCCCGCGACGATGATCCGCTTCGACGCCGCGGGTCGCTTCCTCGCCGAAGAGACCCAGGAGGCCGTCTCCGAGCGGCTCGGCGCCGAGGAGAGCGGCGTCGTGCCCGGCTTCTACGGGGCGCGCCCCGACGGATCGATCAAGACCTTCTCGCGCGGCGGCTCGGACGTGACGGGGGCAATCGTCGCCCGGGGCGTCGGCGCCTCCGCCTACGAGAACTGGACCGACGTGTCGGGACTGCTGATGACGGATCCGCGGATCGTGGACGGCCCCCGGACGATCGACGAGCTGACCTATCGGGAGCTGCGCGAGCTGGCCTACATGGGCGCGACGGTGCTCCACGACGAAGCGATCTTCCCGGTGCGCGAGGCGGGGATCCCGGTCCACATCAAGAACACGAACGCGCCCGAGGATCGCGGCACGGTCATCGCACGGGGCGGTCTCGAGCAGGCACCGACCGGGTGCATCACCGGTATCGCCGGCCGCAAGGACTTCACGATCATCGCCCTCGAGAAGACCCTGATGAACGCCGAGATCGGCTTCGGACGGCGGCTGCTCGGCGTGCTCGAGGCCCACGACCTGTCCTGGGAGCACGTCCCGAGCGGCATCGACACGCTCTCGATCGTGCTCAAGAGCGACGCCGTCGAAGGACGCCTCGACGAGATCCTCGAAGCGATCCGAAGGGAATGTGCGCCCGACACGATCGAGGTCAACGCGGGCATCGCGCTGATCGCGACCGTCGGGCGCGGCATGAGCCACGTCCCCGGCACCGCCGCCCGGCTCTTCGGCGCCCTCGCCTCCGCGGGCATCAACATCCGCATGATCGACCAGGGCTCGAGCGAGCTGAACATCATCGTCGGCGTCGAAAACGACGACTTCGAGAAGACCGTGCGCGTGATCTACGACGCGTTCGTGGACGGACCTTGATCCGCCGCGCCGGCGACGCGCTCGTCCCCGGAGACGGATGAGTACGCCGGGCTCGCCGGATCCGGCCCCCCCGGACCGCTCGCCGCTCCCCTGGACGGCGGCGCCGCGCGTGCCGGGCCGCCTCCCCTGGGTCGGTCCCGGGCTCTCGCTCCTGAACGATCCGACCGCCTGGTTCCAGCGCCAGCGAGAGCGCGTCGGCGACACGTACGTGTTCGAGACGTTCGGCTACCGCGTCTTCAACGTGTTCTCACCGGAAGGCGTGAGGAATCTCTGGGCGTTGCCCGAGGCGTCCGCCAGCAAGGGGGTCGGGGACTTCGCGCTCCTCTCGCACAAGGTCCCGGCGGAGCTCTTCGACGGACGCCGAACGTTCCCGCACGGGCTCTTCGCCCGCGAGAACGTCGAGACGTACCTGGAGAACCTGCGCGAATCCGTCGACGTGGAGCTCGCGGGCCTCGGCCGAACGGGGGAGATCGAAGCCTTCGCCTTCACGCGGCGGCTCGCCCACCGGATGGGCCTCGCCTCCTGGGGCTCTCCGCTCGCGACCCGACCGGGCCGGCTCGAGAAGCTGATCCCGGCCTTCGACGCCCTCGACAGCTCCGAGTCCTTCGTCCATCCCTCGAAGGGCTTTCTCACCTGGGCCTCGGGAAAGCGTCGCGAGCGGGCGGCCCTCGCGGAGATCGAGGCGGCCTACCGCGAGATCCTCGGCGAGCGGGACGCGACGCCGGAAGCGGAGCGGCAGGAGGGCTTCTTCGCCGAGCTCTGCGCGAACTGGGAAGGCGAGCCCGAGGACGTCCGCGCGACCGGCATCGCCCGCGACGTCATGCTCGTCCACATGGGCAGCCAGTCGAACCTCTTCGCCGCGATGGCCTGGACGCTCGTTCATCTGCTCGAGCGCCCCGCGCTCCTCGAGCGCGTGCGCGCGGGCGACGAGCGGCTCCTCGAGCAGTGCGCCCACGAGTCGATCCGGCTGCGCCAGCGCTCGATCGTGCTGCGCCAGATCCTGAAACCCTGCGTGATCGAGGATGAGCACGCCGCGTACGCGCTCGAGCCGGGCCTCTTCCTCGCGACCATGATGTCGGTCACGAACGTCCGGGGCGCCCCGGGACTCGATCGCTTCGACCCCGACCACTACGCGAACGGACCGATGTTCGCGCGCTCCGCGGAGCTGCCCGCCCGGGAGCTCGTCACGACCTTCGGGCACGGCGCCCACTACTGCCCCGCCGCGCGCTTCTCGATTCGAGCGATCTGCCTGGCGACGCAGTCGCTCCTCGACCGCTTCGAGCTCGAGCCGCGCTTCCGCGACCCGCAGCCGCGAAGGCGCCAGATCGGCGGCGTGGCGCGGGCGGACCGGGCCTGCCGGATCGGCTACCGGCGATAGCGCGGGCCCGAACGCAGAGGCGCCGCCCACCCCGCACGGTGGACGGCGCCCGCCTCCCACGAAGGGGTGGCGTCCGGGGATGTCGGATCCGGTCTACTCGTCGACGGCGGTGCCGATCAGGGTCGGCACGATGCCACCGAGGTCGAGGGACGGGACGTTGGCGTTGCCCGTCAGGTCGCTGCCGATCACGATCAGCGCGCCCTCGCCCGCGTCTTCCTGGTCCGCATCGATGGCGTCGCCGTCGTTGCCCTGGACCCCCGTCTGCAGGAAGACACCGAAGAAGTTGCCGTCGCCCTCCTCCGTGAGGTCGACGCCGTCCTGGCTCAGGCTGTCGTCGAAGGTCGACCGACTCACCTGGACGAAGAGGTTGCCCGCGTCTTCCTCGTCGATCTTGAAGCCTTCGTCCTCGTTCGCGCTCGAGTCGGTGTTGCGCACGATCACGAGGACGTCGCCCTCGCCCGCCTCGTCGAGGTCGAGCCCCTCGTCCCGGTTGTCCCGAAGCGAGAGACCGACGAGCACCGCCTCGAGAGAGCCCTCGTCCGCTTCGTCGATGTCGAGGCCGTCGTCGAGGTCGTCGGTTCCAGTCTCCCCGTTGCCGTGGATCTGAGTCCCCGCCGCGAAGAGCGACACGCCGCCGGCTCCCGTGTCGTCGAACTCGATGCCGTCCGCGAGGTTGCCGTCGACGGTCGAGAAGACGACGGAGCCGTGGATCCCGCCGTCCCCGCCGTCGTCCACGCGAATGCCGTCGAAGTCCGCCGGGCATCCCGTCAGCACGGTCTCGCCGTCCAGCTCGAAGGGCGTTCCGGTATCGAAGCCACCGGCGAGGGTCCCGTTGTTCGTGATCGTCGAGCCCCAGACCGCGATCTCCATGCTCGCGGCCGGATCCGCCGGGTAGGGATCGACGCAGTCGGGATGGAGGACGTCGTCGGTGTTGAAGCCCGTCGTGGTCTGCCCGTCGAAGAAGACACCGTGGAAACGCGCCCCATCGACGGTGACGTTCGACAGGATCAGCTTGATCGAGCCTTCGGCGTCGGCCGGGACGAACACGCCAATCCCGTTGTTCGGGCTGTCGTAGAAGCCCAGCTTCTGGATCCGGAGGTCCGCCCCGCCCGTCGAGGCGAAGAGTCCGCCGTCCCAGGTCGGCGCCGGCACCGCCGCGTCGGAGGCCGTCACGCTCGATCCGCGACCCACGAGGGTCAGGCTCTGCGCGCCGGTGTAGGTCACGTCCGAGTCGACCTCGATCTCGAGGTCGCGCTTGAAGACGATTCGGCGGACCGTGCTGTCGGCGTTCGCGGCCTCGACCGCCGCGCGGAACGACCCGGGGCCGTCGTCCGCCTCCGAGGTCACGCGGACCGTGCTCTGTGCGAAACCGACGGAAGCCGCCATCGTCGTCGCCATCGCGACCGTGGCTCCCATCGTGACGAGATCGTACCGAACCCTGAAGCGCATGCGTCATCTCCTCCTACGCTGCTGTTAGGGGCGGGACGCTACGCGGCAGCGGCGGCAGACCCGTGGCAGCGACGTGCCACGACTGCACGATCCTGCGACGCTCTCGCGCACGAACGTGGCGAATACGTGAACCCTATGCGACGCGGTATCACGTGAACGAGACAGAGGACTCGCGGGAAGGCGCGGGCCCCACGAACCCCGCACGCTCAGCTCGGTCGAAGCCGCTCCGCGTAGAAGGCCATCACGCGATCGAGGGCGGCCTTCGTGGGATGACCGTCCTCGTCGATCAGATGACGCGTGACGACGCTGTGGGCGTCGGACGGATTGCCATGGGGATTGTCTTTCGAGGAATCGATCTCGATCCCTTCGAAGCCTTCGCCGAGCTCTCGACGAAGCGTCTCGAAGCGCTCCGGCGGACACATCGGATCCCCCGTGAAGCGCAGGCCCAGGACCTTGCAGCCGTTCTCCTCGACCCGCTTCTTCACGATCTCGAGATCGGCGTCGGAGAGGTGGAGCGCCGCGCGCCGTTCCGCGCCGAACGGGAAAGGGAGAGAAGGCTGCGACAGGACCGGCGCCATGACCGCCTCGTCGACCATCAGCGCGAGCCCGAAGTTCCCGGTCAGACACATGCCGATGCAGCCGACGCCGGGGCCGCCGCACTCGGCGTGGGCCTTCCGCGCGAGCGCGCGCAGCCAGATCGTGATCGGACTCGAGCCGCGACTCGCGAGGACGTGGAACTCGCGGGCGATGCAGGCGCGGGCCATGGACTGGAGGACGTAGCCGTTCGAGAAGGGCTTGCCCGGGGTCCCGATCAGATCCGGCAGGTAGACGCGATAGCCCGCGTCCACGAGCCGGTCGGCGAACTCCACGACCGAGTCGTAGATCCCCGGGATCTCGGTCATGACGAGGATGCCGGGGCCCTCGCCCCGGGCGAAGACGTCCCGGGTCGTCCCTTCGTGCGTGAATTCGGACCGGTCGTATCGATCGAGCATGTGCAAAACACTAATCCACGCCGGCGACCTACGTAAGAATTCGCTTCTTTCGCATGAGCGACGGGCGCTAGGGGGCCGTACTCACGGGGTTTTCGTGCGGGCGCCCCGCGCTGCCCTATTCTCTGCGCCATGCAGGGATACCGAAGCCGTACCACCACCTTTGGCCGAAACATGTCCGGCGCCCGCGCCCTCTGGCGCGCGACCGGCATGACGGACCAGGACTTCACCAAGCCGATCATCGCGATCGCCAACTCCTTCACGCAGTTCGTCCCCGGACACGTCCACCTCCACGACGTCGGCCAGCGCGTGAAGAAGGTGATCGACGAGGCCGGCGGCTGGGGCGTCGAGTTCAACACGATCGCCGTCGACGACGGCATCGCGATGGGCCACGACGGGATGCTCTATTCCCTGCCCTCTCGCGACCTGATCGCGGACAGCGTCGAGTACATGGTGAACGCCCACTGTGCGGACGCCCTCATCTGCATTTCGAACTGCGACAAGATCACGCCCGGGATGCTCCTCGCGACCATGCGCCTCAACATCCCGACGATCTTCGTGTCGGGCGGGCCCATGGAAGCCGGCAAGATCGCCGGCACGCACGACCGCGAGGGCCGCAAGCTCGACCTGATCGACCCGATGATCGCCGCGGGCGACGACGACGTCTCGGACGAAGAGCTGCTCGAGATGGAGCGCTCGGCCTGCCCGACCTGCGGCTCGTGCTCGGGCATGTTCACCGCCAACAGCATGAACTGCCTGAACGAGGCGATCGGGCTCGCGCTGCCGGGCAACGGCACGATCGTGGCGACCCACAAGCGTCGCTGGGAGCTCTTCGAGCGCGCGTCGAAGCGGATCGTCGAGATGGCGAGGCAGCACTACGTCGACGGCGACGACACCGTGCTCCCCCGGTCGATCGCGACCTTCGAAGCCTTCGAGAACGCGATGGCCCTCGACATCGCGATGGGTGGCTCGACGAATACGATCCTCCACCTGCTGGGCATCGCGCGGGAAGCGGGCGTCGACTACACGATGACCGACATGGACCGCCTCTCGCGCCGAGTGCCGAACCTCTGCAAGGTCGCCCCCGCGACCGAGAAGTACCACGTCGAGGACGTCCACCGCGCCGGCGGGATCTTCACGATCCTGGGCGAGCTCGACCGCGGCGGGCTGATCCACCGCGACGTGCACACGGTCCACGCGAAGACCCTCGGCGAGGGGATCGACCAGTACGACGTGCGCCGCCCGACGGCGCTCGACGAAGCCAAGGCCTACGCCCTCGCGGCTCCGGGCGGCGTCCGCACGAACGAAGGTTTCTCGCAGGACAAGTACTTCGACTCGACCGACGACGATGCCGAGAACGGCTGCATCCGGAACGTGGAGCACGCCTATTCGACGGAAGGCGGCCTCGCGATCCTCTTCGGCAACATCGCCGAGGACGGCTGCGTCGTGAAGACCGCCGGCGTGGACGAGTCGATCTGGCAGTTCGACGGTCCGGCGCGGGTCTTCCATTCCCAGGACAGCGCCTGCGACGCGATCCTCGGCGGCCAGATCAAGGAAGGCGACGTCGTCGTCATCGTCTACGAGGGACCAAAGGGCGGACCGGGCATGCAGGAGATGCTCTACCCGACGTCCTACTTGAAGTCGAAGAAGCTCGGGAAGGCCTGCGCACTGATCACGGACGGCCGGTTCAGCGGCGGCACCTCCGGCCTGTCGATCGGCCACGTCTCGCCGGAAGCCGCCGAGGGCGGCGCGATCGGCCTCGTCGAGGAGGGCGACACGATCAAGATCGACATCCCGAACCGCTCGATCCACCTGGACGTCGACGAGGCCACCCTCGCGAAGCGGCGCGCCGCCATGAACGAACGGGGCGACGCCGCCTGGACGCCGGACCGCAAGCGCGAGATCTCGCAGGCGCTCAAGGCCTACGGCATGATGGCGACGAGCGCCGCCAAGGGCGCCGTGCGCGACGTCGACCAGCTCGTCGAGCGACACAAGATCTGATCCGGCCAGTGCGGCGGCCCCTCCGGTGAAGACGGCGACGAAGACGGCGACCGATCGCAAGACCGTCGTCCTCGTCGGCGGGGGCCATGCCCACGTCCAGGTCCTGCGGCGCTGGGCGATGGATCCCCCGGAGGCCGTCCGCCCGATCGTCGTCCTCGACCGGGCGGTCGCCGTCTACTCGGGCATGGTCCCGGGCCTCGTCGCCGGCGACTATCGCGCGTCGGAGCTCGAGATCGACGTCGTCCCCCTCGCCCGTCGCGCCGGCGCCGGCGTCGTGCTCGCCCCCGCGCTCGACCTCGACCCCGTCCGCCAGGAGCTCCGGATCGAAGGCCGCCCGCCCCTTCGCTTCGACTTCGCGAGTCTCGACGTCGGCTCGACCGTCCGCGGCCTCGATCTCCCCGGCGTCCGCGACCATGCCCTCGCCACCCGGCCGATCGGGCGCTTCGTCCGCGAGGTCGATCGGGAGGTCGAACGTCTCTCGGGGCTGGGCCGACGCCCTCGGATCGCGCTGGTCGGCGGCGGCGCAGCGGGGATCGAGCTGGCGTTCACCCTCGACGCGCGGCTTCGCTCGGCCGGACTCGAGCCCGAGCTGCAGCTGCTGACGAGCGACCCCGAGCCCCTTCGCGGCGCTTCGCGGGCGGTCCGCGCGGCGGTCGAGCGGGAGGCGGCGCGGCGCGGGGTCGAGCTCCGCACGAACCTGCGGGTGCTCCGTGTCGAAGCGGAGGCGGTCGTCGCCGAGGACGTACGCGAGCGCGCCGGCGCTGGGCCCGTCACGCTCGCCTCGGATCTCGTCGTCTGGGCGACGGGGGCCGCCCCGGTCGCGTTCCCGAGCCACGACGGCGTTTCCCGGCTCGCGACCGACGAACACGGCTTCCTCCTGGTGCGCGACACCCTCCAGGCCGAGGGCTTCGATCACGTCCTGGCCGCCGGGGATTGCGCGCGCCTCGTTCGACATCCCTGGGTCCCGCGCGCGGGGGTCTACGCCGTCCGCCAGGGCCCCTTCCTCGAGCACAACCTGCGGGCGTTGGTCGAGGGCCGTCCGCTCCGCCCCTACCGCCCGCAGCGCGACTTCCTCTCGCTCCTGAATCTCGGCGGCGGCCGCGCGCTCGGCGCGAAGTGGGGCCGCGCCTTCGCCGGTCGGTCCGTCTTCCGCCTGAAGGACTGGATCGACCGCCGCTTCATGGATCGCTTCCAGATGCTCGACGAAGCGGGTCGCGCTCGCGCATCGAACGCGAAGCTCGGCGCGATGGGCGGGGACGACGAAGAGGAGATGTCCTGCGGCGGCTGCGCCGCGAAGCTCGGCGCCGAGCCGCTGTCCGCGGCCCTCGCGGCGCTGCCGAAGCCGCCGACGGACGAGAGCGTGGTCCTCGGTCTCGATGCGAGGGACGACGTGGCCGCGACCGTCGCCGGAGGCGGCGGAACGACGCTGCACAACGTCGACGTGATTCGTGCCTTCTGCGACGACCCGTGGCTGGTCGGCCGGGTCGCCGCGGCGAATGCCCTCTCCGACCTCCACGCGAAGGGCGGACGGCCGCGCCATGCCCAGGCGATCATCGGCCTGCCGGAACATCCGCCGCAGACCGCCCGGGAGGAGCTCTTCCATACGCTCGCGGGAATCCGCTCGATCCTCGACCCCCTCGGCGTGTCGCTGCTCGGCGGACACACGACCCTGGGCGAGGCGCTCACCGTCGGCCTCGCCGTCTCCGGGGACGGCCCCGCCCCGGACGCGCTGCTTCGTCAGACCGGGGCCCGCGCGGGCGACCGACTGCTGATCACGCAGCCGATCGGAACCGGAGTGGTCCTCGCCGCCGACATGCAGGGGCTCGCCAGCGGCGCACAGATCGAGGCGGTGCACGCGGTGATGCAGCACACGAACGACGTCGCCGGAAGGATCGCGCTCTCGGGCGAAGGCACGCACGCGGCGACCGACGTGACCGGGTTCGGGCTCGCGGGCCACCTGCTGACCCTGCTCGACGAAGGAACCCTCGACGCCCGCCTCGAGCGAGACGCGATCCCGCTCCTGCCGGGCGCGCGCGCACTCTGGGAGACGGGACTCCGGTCGACGGCCCATCCCCCCAATCGCGACGCCTTCCTGCCGCGGGTTCGCGGTGCTCGCCCGCTCGACGAGGCCTGGCTCTTCGATCCCCAGACCGCGGGCGGCCTGCTCCTCGCCGTCGCACCGGACGCGGTCGAGACGACGACCCTGGCCTTCCGGGCAGCGGGCGAGCCCCCGGTGGTGGCGATCGGCACGCTGGTCCCCTCGTCGGAGCCCCGCCCGGGGATCGAGATCGTCGACGCCGCCCCGTGACCGGAGGATCGCCACGCGCCGAGCCGTTCCCGCTACAATCGCGCGCCATGAAGGGCATTCAGCAAGAGAACCTCGACGCCTACTTCGCCGAGCACATCGCGGACGTGGCGCCGCCGCTCCACTTCGAGATGATCGTCGGCGGCCACTCCAACCTGACGTATCGCGTCGAGGACACCCGCGGCCGGAAGATGGTGCTGCGCCGCCCGCCGCTGGGCATGGTCCTCGCGACGGCGCACGACATGTCCCGGGAGCACCGCATCCTCGCCGGCCTCGGCGGAAGCGCCGTCCCCGTCGCGCCGGTCCTCGCGCTCTGCGAGGACGAGACCGTGAACGACGCGCCCTTCTACGTCATGGAGTACGTGGAGGGCGACGTGCTCACGAGCCCCTCACAGACGGCCGAGCTCGTCCCGGAAGACAAGCGGGAGGCCCTCGGCCTGCACATCATCGAGACCCTCGCCCACCTCCACAACATCGAGCCCGACGACGTCGGCCTCGGGGACCTCGGCCGCCGGGAGGCCTATCTCGCCCGCCAGCTCAAGCGCTGGAAGGGCCAGTGGGAGAAGTCGAAGACCCGCGAGCTCGCGACGATGGAGGAGGCGCACGCGCTGCTCGAGTCGAAGATGCCCGAGCAGGAAGGCGCTTCGATCGTCCACGGCGACTACCGCATGGGCAACTTCCTCTCCGACGGCGCGAACGGCAGGATCGCGGCCGTCCTCGACTGGGAGCTCTGCACCCTCGGCGATCCGATGGCCGACGTCGGCTATCTGATGAACGACTGGAACGGACCGAACGACACCCGCCCGACGGCGAGCGGGACCGGCGAGTCGGCGATCTCCTGCGGCGGTTTCCCGAGCCGGGAGACGATGCTCGCCCGCTACGAAGCGCTGACCGGGCGCAGCACCGCCGGCGTCGACTACTACCGGGCCTTCCAGTACTGGCGCCTCGCCGCGATCGTCGAAGGGGTCCTCGCCCGCTACCTGAAGGGCGTGATGGGCGAAGGCGGCGACACGGATCGCTTCCGCAAGCAGGTCGACGCCCTGGCCGAAGCCGCCGTCGAGCTCGCCAGCTCGGACGCGCTCTAGGGATACCCCATGCGCGTCGCCTTCTCCGCAGCCGTGTCGCTCGGCCTGATCCTCTTCGGCGTCTGGATCGGAAGCCTCGTCTTCTCGGCGCCCGCGCCCGCCCTCGCGAAGCCGGACCGCGCGATCGTGGCCGAGCCCGCGCCGCCCGCCGTCGCCCCGCCGCTGCCGCCGTTGAACGAGACGACCGCCCTGCTCGAGAACGAGCGCAACACGATGGACGTGTTCCGACGCGCGGATCCGTCGGTCGTGTTCGTCACGAACAAGGGTCTGCGACGGGACTTCTTCTCGATGAACGTGACCGAGGTGCCGCAGGGAGCGGGCTCGGGCTTCCTCTGGGACGAGCACGGTCACGTCGTCACGAACTTCCACGTCCTCGAAGGCGGGCAGACCTTCTCGATCACCCTTCCGACCGGCGTGACCCGGGACGCGCGGGTGGTCGGCGTCGAGCCGCGCAAGGATCTCGCGGTCCTCCACTTCGACACCGACGGCCTCGACATCCAGCCGCTCCCGATCGGGACGAGCGCGAGCCTCGCGGTCGGACAAAAGGTCCTCGCGATCGGCAATCCCTTCGGCCTCGACCGGACGCTCACGACCGGCATCATCAGCGCCCTCGGCCGCGAGTTCCCGACCCAGGGCGGGTTCGTGATCGAGGACGTGATCCAGACGGACGCGTCGATCAACCCTGGCAACTCGGGCGGCCCCCTACTCGACTCGCGCGGCCGCGTGATCGGCGTGAACACCGCGATCTACAGCCCGAGCGGCGCGAGCGCCGGGATCGGCTTCGCGATCCCGGTCGACACCGTCCGGCGGATCGTCCCCCAGCTGATCCGCTACGGGCAGGTGCGGCGGGTGGGGCTCGGCGTCGGCGTGGTCCGCGATCACATCGTGCGCAGCTGGGGTGTGTCGGGAGTCGGTATCTATACCGTCCCGCCGGGCAGCGAGGCCGCGCGCGCGGGGCTGCGCAGCCTGGAGGCCGACCGCTACGACCGCGTCCTCGCCGTCGACATCATCGTCGCGATCGACGAGGAGCCGATCGACGGCTACGCCGCGCTGGCGAATGCTCTCGACGGGCGCGAGCCGGGGGAGACCGTCACGGTCTCGGTCCTGCGCGGCGGCGAGACGCTCGAGATCGAGATGGCGCTCCAGGAGCTGCCGAGCGACCGATAGCCGCCGGGCCCGCGGCACGGAGAATCGACCGTTGAGCCAGCGCGAAGCCCTCGTCGCCGTCGTCGTCGCCTTCCTCGTCGGAGTGCTCGCGGCGGGCTCCCTACGGTCGGCGCGGGAAGGCGCGTCCTTCGAGAGCGAGACCCGCTCGAGCGGCCCCCGACTTCGCTGGCGCGTGACGAGCGCCTTCGGGACCCACCTCCCCGCCCTGGGCGACAACCCCCTCGAGGTCGCCGCCGGTCTCGCGGCCGCGTCGGGAGGACGCATCGAGTGGACCGTCGACGACCCGGGCGAAGTCGTCCCGGCCTTCGCGATCGTCGAAGCCGTGAGTCGCGGCAAGATCGAAGCCGGGTACACATGGCTCGGCTACGACCAGGGGCGGCTCCCGGTCTCGGTGCTCTTCGGGGCCGTCCCCTTCGGCATGACGCCCTGGGAGTACACGGCCTGGTGGGTCGCCGGCGGCGGGGGCGAGCTGGCCCGCGAGATCTATCGGCCGCGCGGGGTCGAACCGATCCTGTGCGGGATGATCGGGCCGGAGACGGCGGGCTGGTTCCGCCGCGAGGTGAACGGACCGGAGGACGTCGAGGGGCTCAAGATCCGTTTCGCCGGGCTCGGCGGGCGGGTGCTGCAGCGCCTGGGCGCGTCGGTCACGATGATGCCGGGCGGCGAGCTCTTCCAGGCGCTCGAGAAGGGCGCGATCGACGCGACGGAGTTCTCGCTGCCGGCCGTCGACGAACGCCTGGGCTTCGATCGGGTCGCGACCTACAACTACTTCCCGGGCTGGCACCAGCCGCACACGACGTTCCACCTCGTCGTCCACAAGCCGACCTGGGACGCGCTCCCGGAGGCCGACCGCGCGACGATCGAGCTCGCCTGCGGCAACGGCGTCTACCGCAACTTCGCCCGGGCCGAGGCCAGCCAGGGCCCCGTCATCGAAGCCCTCGCCCGCAAGGGGATCGAGACCCGCTCGCTCTCCCCCGCGCTGCTCGCGATCCTCGCGGAGGCCTCGGACGCGGTCCTCGAAGAGGAGGCGGCCGCGGACGCCGACTTCGACCGGGTCCTGCGCCACCAACGCGCGTTCCGCGCGCGCTACGCGAAGTGGCACGCCCTCGCCTATCCCGACGCCGGACCGGGAGCCGCCGATGGCGACTGACGAGCGACCGCCCGCGCGCGGCGCGGATCGCGTCCTCGACCGGATCGGGGACGCGCTGTCCTGGATCTGGCTCGCGCTGATCGCCGTGATCGTCTCGGCCGTCGTCCTGCGCTTCGTGTTCGGCGTCGGACTGATCCAGCTCGAAGAGCTCCAGTGGCACCTCTACGCCGTGGGCTTCCTCGCGGGCATCGTCGGCTGCGTGGTCCACGACCGGCACGTCCGCGTCGACGTGCTCCGCGAGCGGATGACGCCCCGGACCCAGCGCTGGGTCGACTTCTACGGCGTGCTCCTCTTCCAGCTCCCCCTCGTCGTCCTGGTCCTGTGGAGCGCCGTGCCCCTGGTCGCCGAGAGCTTCGCGACCGGCGAGGAGTCGTCGTCCGCCGGCGGCCTCCCCTACCGCTGGGTCCTCAAGGCCGCCCTGCCCCTCGCCTTCGTCGGGCTCGGCGTCGCGACGCTCACGCGACTGCGGCGCACGTTCCGCGCGCTCTTCCGGGAGCCCGAGCCGTGAGCGTTCGGGAGTGGCTGGCCGTCGCGATGTTCGCGTCGTTCATCGTCGGGATCCTGTCGGGCTTCCCCGTCGCCTGGGTGCTCGGCGGGATCGCGATCCTCTTCACGGCGATCGCGATCATCGTGGAGCGCGACCTCGGCTTCTTCACGGGAGTCGACTGGAGCTACGCGTCCCTGGTCGCGGACCGCATCTGGGACCTGATGGACAACTGGGTGCTGGTCGCGCTGCCCATGTTCGTCTGTATGGGGCTGCTGCTCGACCGGGCCGGGATCGCGGCGGATCTGATGCGGGACGTGTCGCGGCTCTTCGGCCGCGTGCGGGGCGGACTCGCCGTGACCGTCGCGCTGATCGGCGTCGTCCTCGCGGCGAGCACCGGCATCATCGGCGCGAGCGTGGTCCTGCTCGCCCTGCTGGGGCTCCCGCCGATGCTCGAAGCGCGGTACGCCCCGACCTACGCCGCGGGCACGGTCTGCGCCGTCGGCACCCTCGGCATCCTGATCCCGCCGAGCATCATGCTCGTCCTGATGGCGGACCGGCTCGCCATGTCGGTCGGCGATCTCTTCCTCGGCGCGATGATCCCGGGCCTGCTGCTCGCGTCGCTCTACGTCGTCTTCCTGGTCGTCTGGCCCGCGCTCCGGCCGGAGATCGCGCCCGCTCCGGAGGACGCCGAGAAGGTCGAGCTCTCCCTCGTCCTCTCGGTCCTGCGCGACATCGTCCCCGCCGCCGCCCTGATCCTCGCCGTCCTCGGCAGCATCTTCTTCGGCATCGCGACCCCGACCGAGGCCTCCGGCGTCGGTGCCTTCGGCGCGCTGTGCCTCGCGGCCTGGCGGGGCCGGCTCGGTCGCGGCGTCCTGCAGGACGTGCTCCGCGAGACGAGCCTCACGACCGGCTACCTCTTCGGCATCTTCGTCGGCGCCTCGGCCTTCGCCCTCGTCCTGCGCGGACTCGGCGGAGACGAGCTGATCGCGCGCGGGCTCCTCGGCCTGCCCTTCGGCCCGAACGGCGTGGTCCTCTCGATCCTCTTCGCGACCTTCCTGCTCGGCTTCTTCCTCGACTGGATCGAGATCACCTTCATCGTGCTTCCCCTCGTCGCCCCGGTCGTCGTCGAGCTGGGCTTCGACCTCGTCTGGTTCACCGTCCTCTTCGCCGTCTGCCTCCAGACCTCGTTCCTGACCCCGCCCGTCGGCTTCGCGCTCTTCTACGTGAAGGGCGTGGCGCCCCCGGAGATCGACGTGCGCACGCTCTACGTGGGGATCCTCCCCTTCGTGGGCTTGCAGCTGCTCGGCCTCGCCCTCATCTTTGTATGGCCGGAGCTGGCGACCTGGCTCCCGGCGCAGGCCTACGGCGACGGCCCCTGAGCGGGGCCTCGGCCAGGCGAAGGGGGGACGATGTCCGAAGGATTCGCTCGAGCACGCCGGCACGCCGCCGTCGCGGTCTTCCTCCTCGGCGGGCTCCTCCTCGCGAGCTGCGAACGGACGCCTTCGAAGTCCGACTACGTGAGCGCGCAGGTGACGGCGCTCTGCGAGGGGCAGAGCGGCGACGAGCTGCGCGCCTGTCGGATCGCGGTGATCAAGCAGTTCCAGGACACCCCGCTCGAGGAGATGCAGCGCCGCTTTCCGCCGCCGGAGCCCCGGCCACGGCCGAGCTGCGGGTTCTAGCCCGAGAGAAGGCCCGAACTCAGTTCTGGACCCGGTCCTTCGGCACGTAGGATCCGTCCTCGAAGCGGTCGAAGACGAGGGCGAGCTGCGGATGCCGGCAGGGTCCGTGGTCCCCGTCGTGGACGAGGTTCTGCTCGGACACGTACGCCACGTAGGTCGAGTCCTCGGTCTCGGCGAAGACGTGATAGTAGGGCTGATCCTTCGCGGGACGGACCTCTTCCGGGATCGAGAGCCACCACTCCTCGGTGTGATTGAAGAGCGGGTCGACGTCGAAGACCACGCCGCGGAAGGGCCGGAAGCGGTGGGCGACCACCTCCCCGATTCCGAATTTCGCTTCCCGCATGCGCCTCGCTCCCGCCTGCCGGCCGTCTCCGCGTCCGATCGAGGATAGCTTCTCGTATCTCGCGGCGTCGGCCGCGAAGGCCTGCTAGTTCTCTGGGCATGCCTCGCACCCTGACCCTCATGCGACACGCGAAGCAGACCGCGCTCGCCACGAGCGATCACGAGCGTCCGCTGACCGACGAGGGACGCGACGCGGCGCATCGGGCCGGAGAGACGCTGCGGCGGGAAGACCTCGTGCCGGATCGAGCGCTCTCGTCGACGGCCCTGCGCTGCCGCCAGACCTGGGAGTGCATCTCGGCCGCGCTCGCCGAGCCGAGGCCCGCGACCTTCGAGCGGAGCCTCTACAACGCGACCGCCGAGGGACTGCTCGACGCGCTGAGCCTCGTCGACGAGACGGTCGACACGCTCCTCGTCCTCGCGCACAACCCCGGGATCAGCGTCCTGGCGATCGAGCTCGCCGGGAGTGACCCGGACGCTCTGGCGCAGCTGCGCTCCGGATTCACGCCCGCATCGACCGCACGCTTCGCGGTCGACGGCCCCTGGGCGACGGTCTCCGCACGAAGCGCTCGCTTCGAACGCTTCGATCTCGTCTGACGCGCTGGGGGACGTCCTCGCGACCGTTCCGTTCTGATGCGTGACCTGAGCCGCCCCTCGACCGGCGAAGCGGCCTAGCCGACCGCGTCGGCCGCCCAGCCCCGCAGGTCGATCGGCCACTCGTCGACGATCGTCTCCCCGTCCGCCACGTAGAGGCGATCGTGGTACGCGAGCGTAGGATCGACGTGCGCAGGGACGAGACGGATCCGGTCGCCGACGGCGGGGCTCGCACCGAGCTCCCAGTCGATCGGCGACGGGGCGGTGTCCTCCTCGGCGCGGCCGGCGACGAAGGTCACGTGCTCGTCGGAGCAGAAGAGCACCCGGCCGCCCGGAAGCGCCGGGTTGCCGTGGTCCATGCCGAAGGCCTTCAGGCCGGCGTCCGCGATCGCGTACCCCGCCCCGGCCGGTGCAAGGGAGACGACGGTCGAGAGCACGAAGAACGCCTGCTGGAACGGCAGCCCGAGGGTCGCGTACGCCGTGTCCATCAGCGCGTAGGAGCCCGCCTGGATCTCGTTCGCCCAGGTGTTGCAATCGTAGGTGCCGGTCCCGCCTGCGGAGATCACGTCTCCCCCGACGTCGGCGTGGGCCGCGACGAGCTTCTCCATGCTCGCCCGGCATCCCGCCTCGCGGGCCGCCCGGTCCGCGTTCCCGACGATGTGGCCCTCGTATCCCATGACGCCGCGGACCTCGAGGCCCGCCGCCCGGGCCTGCTCCGCGAGCCGCCCCGCCTCCTCCGGCGCGCAGCCACAGCGCGGGAGGCCGACGTTCACGTCGATCAGGACCTCGCCGACGCCGCCCTTCGCCGCGGCCTCGATCGTCTCCGCGGAATCCACCGCCACCGTCACGCGCGCCCCCCGCGCCGCGACCGCCCCGAGGCGCGTCGCGTCGAGCACCTCGTTCGCGAGCAGCAGATCCTCGCCGAGTCCGGCCGCCGCCATGCCCTCGATCTCGCGGATCGTGGCCGCACAGAAGGTCGCGTGTCCGTGAGCCGCCTGTCGCTTCGCGAGGGCCGTGCACTTGTGCGCCTTCACGTGGGGCCGGAGCGCGGCGCCCGGATGGGTCTGCGCCATGGTCGCCAGGTTCGCCTCGAGGCGCGCGGCGTCGAGGACGAGAGCGGGGGTGGGCAGGTCCTGGATCTTCGTCACGACTTCTCCTCGACTGCGCCGATCGCTCCCGACGCTTCGGGGCGGAGGGTCGCAGAAACCCTGTAGATAGGCCGGGGGCCCGCTCGACCCCGAGTCCCGGAGCCTCGTCCGCGATCCGGTATTCTCCGCGCGCCCGAACGAGGAGACCCCGATGAGTGCCGAACCGACGACCGTGGACCGCGCGAACTTCCATCAGATGCAGGAGGGGACGAAGGAGGACTGGCAGATCATCGGCCGGCACCACGCCCACCTCTGCGAGGGCACCGCGGACCGCGTCCTGGCGCACCTGCGCCTGCTCGACGGCGACTACGGCGGCTTCGCGGTCGACCGGCTGACCCACAGCCTGCAGACGGCGACCCTCGCACTGCGCGACGGACGCGACGACGAGTACGTCGTGGCCGCACTGCTCCACGACATCGGCGACACCCTGGCCCCGAACAACCACCCCGAGGTCGGCGCCGCGATCCTCCGCCCCTTCGTCTCCCCGCGCGTCCACTGGATCGTCCAGCACCACGGCGTCTTCCAGGGCTACTACTTCTGGCACCACATCGGACTCGACCGCGATGCCCGGGACCAGTTCGCCGACCACGAGTGGTACGACGACTGTGCAGAATTCTGCGAGCGCTACGACCAGGCCGCCTTCGATCCGTCCGGCGAGACGCTTCCGCTGGAGGAGTTCGAGCCCGTGGTGCGCCGGGTTCTCCACACCCGGACCGGGATGGTGACCGACTGACCCCGTCGTCCCGAAGGCCGGCGGGACGTGCGTCCCCCGATCGGAAATCCGTGCGCATCCCGGCCCGAACGCCGGCCCGTGACGAAGCGCGCGAGCGGGGCATTTGCTACTCCGGAGACGACGCGCACGTTCCCGGCGAACCGCCCTTCCGAATCAGGAGCCCCCCATGTCCAATCCGATCTCGACCCTCCCGAACGCCAGCGAACCGGACGAGGATCGACCGGAGCTCGAAGTCGACGATCTCGATACCGCGTCGGAGACCGAGCTCGAAGTCGACGCTCCCGAGGACGCCCCGGACACGGAGGCCTCGGAGGCCGGGACCGAGACCGAAACCCCGGGCAAGGACGAGAAGCCGTCGCGGGGCGGCTCGGGCCTGCTGATCCTCGTGCTGGCCGGCCTGCTCCTCGGCTCCGTCGCGATCAACCTCAAGCAGTCGCGGGACGTCGCGAACCTCGAGGCCCGCAGCTCCGAGTACGAGCAGGCGCTCGCGGCCGCCGTCGAGCGGATCGATTCCGAGACCGCGCGCGCGGACGGCGCCGAAGCCGCCCTCGACCGCGTCGACAGCGCCGTCGACCTCGTCAACGAGCGCGTGCTCGGCCTCCAGGAAGCGCTCGACGGGCTCCGCGAAGCGACTCTTCGCTAGGGAAGGGGCAGAAGCTCGCCTTCGAAACGCCCTGTCTCCCGGCGACGCTTCCCGCTCGGGAAGGGCCGGCGCTCGACTAGTAGAACCGGTACTCGCTCATCGGGTGGGAATCGACTTTCTGCATGTCGAGGAAGGCGTTGCAGCTGTCGACCATCTGCTTGAGGTGGTCCCGGTACTTCGCGTCGTCGCCGACGGCGTCGTAGAAGGCCTGGGGATCCTCGAGCGCCGCGAGCGGGAAGCCCTCCTCGACGATCCCGCCCCAGGGCGGAGCCGCGTCGGTGAGCGGCCGGACGACCTCGTTGCGCACGTAGGAGAACGTCGACTGAACGGCGATCGCGACGTCGCGATGGACCTGCTCCCAGGTCGTGACGAAGGTGTGCTGGTCGACGCCGGGCGCGGGCTCGATGCAGCCTACGAGGCTGAAGCCGGGCATGCGCTTTCCCTCGCCGCCCTCGGGCGTGGACGTCCGAAGCGGATGGGACTCCACGACCAGGTAGCCGGCGAGGCGATCGCACGCCGATCGGAGCACCGCTTCGGCGGGCGCCCGATCCTGGCAGCACTCGAGCCAGAACGTCACGAGCGCGTCCGGCCGGTGGGCACCGAGATGGAGTCCCGCGCCGGCCTCGACGTCCGAGTCGGTGACGCTCACCTTGAGGCGCATCGCCTGCGCCTCGGCCAGGGACACCGGGAGTGCCTCGAGCAGGCGGTCCCGAAAGCCGTCCGCCGAGAGATCCGATTCGTCGTTCCAGAGCAGGTAGGCGAGCTTTTCCATGCCCGGAGCGTATGGAAAGCGGCGGCCGAATTCAGCCTCTGCCGAGCCCGATCGATTCGAGGGCCTGCTCGGACTCCTCGCGGATCAGACCGAGCGTCTTCTCGTCGAGGGACAGCGCCTCGCGCGCCTGGATCAGCGTCTTCGCGCCGGTCTTGTCGAGGGTCGTGTACGAGCGGATGCAGTCTGCCTCGTGCTCGGACATCTGCTCGAGGGCGGCGCCCTCCTTCGGCAGGATCCCCAGCCCGAAGAAGTGGGCCATCTCGTTCGCGAGGGCGATCGCGGCGGAGAGCGGGTGGGGCTGACCGCCGATCATGACCTGGTGGTGGTTCGCGATGGCGAGCTGGATGTCCTGCGGCAGGTCCCAGTGCTGGGCCATCAGTTCTCCGGCCCGCATGTGCACTCGCTCGACGGCAGGCCAGATCGAGATCAGGTCCGGCGGCGACTTGCGCCGGCCCTTCGACTCGGAGAGGGCGAGGAGCGTGCCCGCGATGCCGACGTCGTGCATGAGTCCCGCCATGAAGGCGAACTCGGACTCGAGGGTCGTGTACTTCGTGAGGATGCGGGCGAAGTGGGCCGTGGCGGTCGCGTGCTGACGGAGCAGCTCCATCGTGTCGCCGTAGTCCTCGGACTTGAAGACGCGCATGTTCATCGCGATCTCCATCACGATGTCGCGGATCGTCGCGAGGCCGATGCGCATGGTCGCCTCGCGGAGCGACGTGATCTTCACGGCGCCGGCGAGCCCCACCGTGCCGACCAGCTTGAGCACGCGGCCGGCGATCATGCTGTCCTGCTCGAGGAGCGCGACCACGTCGTCGATCTCGACGTCGGCCCGCTGGGAGAGGGTCATCAGCTCGACGGCCACGGCAGGCAGGGTCGGCGGGCGATAGTCGGGCGACTCGATCATCGCGAGCAGCTTCTGGACCATCTCCTCTTCGTCGAGGAGAACGTCGTCGCCCTCGGCGATGGAGGCCTGCCCCTGCCCGTAGCCCTCTTCGCCCTTCGACTTTCCGAGCTTCTTCTTGCGGCCGAACATCGCCCACGCCCTCCTTCGGTTCTCATGGCATCGGAGAATGGCGGGCTCCCTTGAGCGGCGGGTCCGCCCGCGGATGGGCGTGGGGCGAACCCCTGAGCAGCTCCACGACTCTTCTGGTTCTTCCCCCCGAGACCCCGCCGGGCCCCGTGCGGCATCCATCGGGCGCTCGCGCGGAACCGATCGGGCGCCGGCCGGCACCCCGTGCGGTAGATTCAAGCCGATGAACCCGCCTTCGAACCGTCCAGGGGACACCATGCGACTCCGTGCCCTCCTCCTCCTGCTCAGCGCCCTCCTGCCCCTCCTCGCCGGCTGCGCCGGCCGCACGGGCGTGATCCCGACACCCGAAGCAGGCCTGACCGAGAACCCCACCGAAGGCATCGCCATCAAGATCGGCGACATCGTCGACGAGCGGCGATTCGGCGACTTCCACGGAACGCGGCTCGTCCCGACGCTGACCGGCGACGACAGCGACCCCGTCCGGCGCAGCCGCGCCATCGGACGCTCGAACACGCCCAACGGCACCCCCGGCCACAACGTCTTCCTCGAGCCCGACCGGACCGTCCAGTCGACCGTCGCCGACGCCGTCTCGCGCGCCTTCCGCAGTGCCGGCTTCCGCGTCCTGCAGAAGGGCGACGCGGGCTACGAGCGGGCCATCCCGGTCGACATCGCGATCGAGCAGTACTGGATGATGAAGAGCCCGCCGAGCGCTTCGCCCTACGTGCTGGGCGAGATCCGCGCGCGGGTGATCGGGCAGCTCCCCGGCCTCGAGACCGGAAACGTGATCGAGTCCCGAGGCAAGGTCGTCCGCGGCGGGTACACGCGCGGCATGTGGCGGCAGGCGCTCGACAAGGCCCTCGACGACCTGACGATGCAGGCCACCGAGGAGTTCGATCACGTGCGCCTCGCGATCGAGGCGACGCCGACGTCGACGCTCCTTCCCCAGGGCCTCGCGATCCTCGACCGCCCCGCCTCGCCCTCGAGCCACTCGGTCGACTACGGCAAGTACTACCTGCTGGCGATCGGGATCGACGAATACGACACACTCCCGCGCCTCAAGACCGCGGTCTCGGACGCGCGTGCCGTCTCGAGCCTGCTCGCCACCGCCTACGGCTTCGAGACCGAGCTCCTCGAGAACGCCACCCGGGCGGACCTGATCCGGGCCCTCTCCGAGTACCGGGAGAAGGTCGGCCCCCGCGACAACCTGCTGATCTACTACGCCGGCCACGGCTGGAACGACGAGGCCGCGAACCTCGGCTACTGGCTTCCCTCCGACGCCGATCCGGACGACGAGACCAACTGGGTCTCGAACTCGAAGATCACCTCGATCCTGCGCGCGATGGACGCGAAGCACGTGATGGTCGTCTCGGACAGCTGCTACTCGGGAACGCTGACCCGCGGCATCTCCGTCGCCCGCAAGGGCCCCTCCCACGTCGAACGACTCGCCTCGCGCCGAACCCGCCTCGCCCTCACCTCGGGCGGCAACGAGCCGGTGGTGGACGGCGGTGGCGGCGGCCACTCGGTCTTCGCGAACGCCTTCCTGCGCTCGCTCCGCGAGAACGACGAGATCCTCGACGCGACGACCCTGCACGCCCAGATCCGCGAGCCCATCATGCGCGACTCGGACCAGACCCCGCAGTTCGGGCCGATCCGGAGCGCGCGCCACGAGGACGGCGACTTCCTCTTCGTGCGCAACGACTAGCGGCGCGGGACCGGGACCGCGCCAGGCCGTCCCGACGCCAGGACGCTGGCGTCACCCCCCGATGTGATACATCTCCACGCGCTCGCGCTTGGGCGTGGTGCCGTCGACCTGGAGGAGGCCCGCGCGCTCCTCGGAGTAGCGGTCCGTCCGGTTGGTCCAGGTCGAGGCGATGACCTGGCGCAGGGCGTCGTCGTCCTTGCCCGCCCGCAGCGGCTCTCGCAGATCGACGCCGCCGTCGGCGAACAGGCACGTCACGAGCTGTCCTTCGACCGTGAGGCGCGCCCGCGTGCAGTCGCCGCAGAACGGGGACGACACGCTCGTGATCACGCCGATCTCGCCGCCGCCGTCCGCGTAGCGGTAACGCGCGGCGACCTCGCCGCGATAGTTCGGGTCGACCGGCTCGAGCGGGATCTCGGCGCCGATCCGCTCGACGATCTCGCGGCCCGTCACGACCTCGTCCCGCTTCCACTCGTTGAGCGTTCCGACGTCCATGAACTCGATGAAGCGGAGGATGTGGCCCGTTCCGTGGAAGTGGCGCGCGAGGTCGACGAGGCCGTGGTCGTTCACCCCGCGCTGGACGACGCAGTTGACCTTGATCGGACCGAGGCCGGCTTCCTCCGCCGCGGCGATTCCGTCGAGCACGCGGTCGACGCTGAAGCGCTCGCCGTTCATCCGGTGGAAGACGTCGGGATCGAGGCTGTCGAGGGAGACGGTGATCCGATCGAGGCCTGCTTCCGCGAGGTCCGGGGCCCACCGGCGAAGCAGGCTGCCGTTGGTCGTCATCGCGAGGTCGAGGTCGACGCCCGCGTCCTGCCCGACCCGGCGCAGCCGCGCGATCAGATCCTGGATGCCGTGGCGCAGCAGCGGCTCGCCGCCGGTGATGCGGAGCTTCTCGACGCCGAAGCCCACGAAGAGACGGACCAGCCGTTCGACCTCTTCGAAGGTCAGGATCTCGTCCCGCTCGAGGAAGGGGTACTTCTCGCCGAAGATCTCCGCCGGCATGCAATAAGGGCAGCGGAAGTTGCACTTGTCCGTGACCGAGATGCGCAGATCGCGGAGGGGCCGCGCGCGGCGATCCTCGAGGACGGCGAGGGTGTTCTCGTTCGGGGGCACGAGGCGAAGGCTCCAGTGGGGACGGAGGCGGAAAGGGCTTTCGGGACGGGCAGATGAAGCGGTTTGCCTCGGATTCGCACGAGGGCCGGATCGGCATTCTGACAGCGATCCGGGCTCCGCGCCCGCCTAGGGCGGGACCGCGATCTCCGATTGCGGGTCCGCGACGCCGAAGCTGCGTCCGAATCGCGCCCCTCAATCTTGACCGATCGGTATTCTATCTTAGTCTCCATGGGATGCACCTCCTGGCAAGAGAAGAGACGGGGCTCCGATGCCTGCTGCAGGTCGCGCTCTCCGAGCTCGGCGAGAGCGACCCGTGCCCGGTGCCGATCGCCCGGATCGCGGCCGCCGAGGGGCTCTCGGACGTCTACGCCGCGAAGCTCCTGCGCCAGCTCCGCCTGGCCGGTCTGGTCGAGAGCGTGCGCGGGGCGAGCGGGGGCTACCGACTCGCCCGGGACGCCGCCGCGATCAGCGTCTGGGACGCGATCCACGCCCTCGACGAGAGCTTCCTGCCGGGCGCGAGCTGCGACTGCAGCCCGCGCGAGCGGCTCGACTGCCAGCGGACGACCACCTGCGCGGTCACGTCCCTCTGGCGAACGCTCGGCCGCGACATCCGCCACTCTCTCGAAGCCGTCTCCCTGGCCGACCTCTGTGCCGGCGCCCTCGAAGCCGAGGCGCCGATCCCGCTGCCGACGCTCGATTCCCGCCCGATCCCGGCCGCCCGTTAGGCGCGCGCCCGGACCGACTGAAGGACAGGAACATGGTCAATCTCGCACTCACCGATGCCGCCGCCGAGAAGGCGAAGAAGCTGCTCGCCTCGAGCCCCGAGGATCACACCGCGCTGCGGGTCGCCGTGAAGAACGGCGGCTGCAGCGGCATGCGCTACGAGCTCCTCTTCGACGGAGACCGCCGGGACGACGACGACGAGCTCGAGTTCCAGGGCCTCAAGGTCTGGGTCGACGCCGAGAGCGCGACCTTCCTCGACGGGATCACGATCGACTTCTCGGACACGCTCAACGACGCGGGCTTCAAGATCGACAACCCCGCCGCCGAGGAGACCTGCGGCTGCGGCGAGAGCTTCAAGCTCTGACGCGTCAGTGCGCGCAGGGCGCGCACCGGGGAAGACGAGACGTAGGCAGCGCCGCGAACCCGACCGGCGCGGTCGCGCTCACGGCAGCTCGGTCGCGCTCGTGATGACCTTCGAGACGAGCCCGTAGGCGCAAGCCTCTTCTGCGTTCATCCAGAAGTTGCGGTCGCTGTCCTTCGTCACCTTCTCGACGTCCTGACCGGTCTCGTGGGCGATCAGGTTGTTGAGCTTCTCGCGGACCTTGAGGATCTCTTCCGCCTCGATCCGGATGTCCGTCGCCTGCCCGCCGGCGCCGCCGCTCGGCTGATGGAGCAGGAAGCGGGTGTGCGGGAGCGAGAAGCGGCGTTCCTTGGGCGCTCCGAAGAGGATCGGCACGGCGATGGAGGCGCACCATCCGGCCCCGATCGTGACGACCGGGGACTCGATGAAGCGGAGCATGTCGTGGATCGCGAAGCCCGAGTCCACGTGGCCGCCCTGGGAGGTCACCATCACCCGGATCGGATCGTGGTTGTCCGCATCGAGGATCAGCAGCTGCCCCATCACCTTCTCGGCGAGCTTCTGGTCGACGGGCCCGTTCACGAGCACCGTCCGCGTCTTGAGCATCCGCAGGCCGAGCGCTTCGCCGCCCTCTTCCTTCGCGTCGCCCTCGTCGGCCCGGAGTCCCGTGTACGTCTGCATGCGCTCGGAAGTCATGCGTTCCCTTCGCTGGCTCATCTCACCCCTCGCTCGCCGGGCCGGAACGGCCCCGCTTGAACCCGGCCTGTCGCCGGTCCACAGACGTTAGCAACCCACCGGACCGAGTGCGGCTCCGGGTCGGGCGAGGCCCCTCCCCGCCCGCTGCGCGGCCCTCTACACTCGCGCTCCGCCGCGTACTCATACCTGCGGCACCCGAGCCCAGCCGAGGAGGTTCCCGTGGAAGTCCCCATGCTCGTCACCGATTTCCTGGATCGCGCCGTGCGCTTGTATCCGGACAAGACCGCGATCGTCGACGGGCCGCGATCGTATTCCTACCGCGAGCTCAACGAGCGCGTCGACCGCCTCTCGAACGCCCTCCTCGACCTCGGCCTCGAGCGCGGCGACCGGGTCTGCATGCTCAGCCCGAACTCCCACTTCTACCTGGAGAGCTTCTACGCGACGGCGCAGCTCGGGATCATCCTCGTCCCGCTCAACTACCGTCTCGTCGCCGCGGACCACGAGTACATCCTGAACCACGCAGGCGTCCGCGCCGTCCTCGTCGACTGGGAATACACCGGCGTCGTCGACGAGATCCGGAGCAACCTTCCCAAGGTCGAGCACTGGGTCGTCGCCAAGGACGAGGGCGAGACGCCCGACGGCTGGGTCGACTGGAACGAGCTCGTCGAGAAGGCGAGCGCCACGCCGCCCACGCGGCCCGAGATCGGCGAGAACGAGACCGTCTCGATCAACTACACGAGTGGGACCACGAGCCGCCCCAAGGGCGTGATCATGACCCACCGCAACTCGTACTTGAACGCCTACAACATGATCGTCCACAACGGCATGACCCACGAGGACGTGGAGCTGTGGACGCTGCCGATGTTCCACTGCAACGGCTGGGGAGGCGTCTTCGCCCTGACGGCCCTCGCGGGCAAGCACGTGATCCTCCGCGCGGTCGACGGCGACGACATCCTGAAGCTCATCGCGGACGAAGGCGTGACCTTCGCGTGCATGGCGCCCGCCGTCCTCCGCACGATCCTCGACACGCCCGACAAGGAACGCTTCGACGTGAAGACGAAGCCGCGCTTCACCGTCGCCGGCGCGCCCCCGCCCTCCGCCTTCATCGAGCGCCTCGAGAAGGAGCTGGGCTGGCAGTTCATGCAGATCTACGGCCTGACCGAGACCGCGCCGCTCCTCACGATCTCGCGCCCCGACGCCAACTGCGACCCGGAAGACTGGGCGCGGCGTTCCCGCGCCGGCGTCGCCGGGATCGGGGTCGACCTCCAGCTCCTCGACGACGACGGGAACCCCGTCCCGAAGGACGGCAAGTCGGTCGGCGAGATCTGCGCCCGGAGCAACGTCGTCTTCGCTGGCTACTACGAGCAGCCCGACCAGACCGACGCCGCGATCTACGACGGCTACTTCCACACGGGGGACCTCGCCGTCTGGGACGAGGTCGAGAACATCCACATCGTCGACCGCAAGAAGGACGTCATCATCTCCGGCGGCGAGAACATCTCGAGCCCGGAGATCGAGGACTGCCTCTTCCAGCACCCGGCGGTCCTCGAGTGCGCCGTCATCGGCGTGCCCCACGAGAAGTGGGGCGAGACCCCGGTTGCGCTGATCGTGACTCGAGAGGGTCAGGACGCCACGGAAGACGGGCTGATCCAGCACTGCCGCGACCATCTGGCCCACTTCAAGTGCCCGACGCAGGTCCGCTTCGTCGAGGAGCTCCCGCGAACGGCAACGGGCAAGCTCCAGAAGTACAAGCTCCGCGAAGCCTTCTGGGACGGGGACCGCAAGGTCGCCGGCTGACACGAGACGGCTCGCAAGACATCCCCCGAACGGAGAACGAATCCCGATGAGCGAATCCTCGAACGCCCCGATCCCGCGCCCGCGCGCCCTGGCCCTGATCGTCGCCTCCTACGTGATGGCGATCGCGGCCGGCCTCGCCACCCTGGCCTGGGCGCCGATCGAAGACCCGATCTGGCGGACGTTCGCCGCCGACGCCGTCGCGACGATCGTGATCTTCGGCTGGAGCATGACGTACGACAACTCGAGCTTCTACGACGCCTACTGGAGCGTGATCCCTCCGCTGATCGTGCTCTACTGGATGCTCCTGCCCGAGTCCGTCGCGGTCGACGCGCGCGCGTGGATGATCTTCGGCGTGCTGCTCGTCTGGGGCGCGCGGCTCACCTGGAACTGGGCCCGCGGCTGGACCGGCATGGACCACGAGGATTGGCGCTACGCCGACTTCCGCGTGATGTTCCCGCGGACCTACTGGCTCGTCAGCTTCGGCGGCGTCCACTTCTTCCCGACCACCATCGTCTTCGTCGGCCTCGTCGCGGCCTGGCCGGCCCTCGTGACGAGCGACGCCGCCCTCTCCTGGATCGACGGCCTCGCCCTCGTAGTCGGTGTGGGCGGGATCGCGTTCGAGTGGATCGCCGACGCGCAGCTCCACGCCTTCTCGAAGATCCGCAAGCCCGGTGAGACCCTGCGAACGGGCCTCTGGCGATACTCACGCCACCCGAACTACCTCGGCGAGATGATGATCTGGTGGAGCCTCTGGCTCTTCGGTCTCGCCGCGGACACCGCCTGGGCGACTTATGCCATTGCCGCGCCGATCGCGATGACCGCGATGTTCCTGGGCTTCAGCATCCCCGCCCTCGAGAAGCGTTCCCTCGAGCGCCGCGCCAACTATCAGGACGTCATCGACACCACGTCGATGCTCATCCCCCTCCCCCCGAAGCGCCCGAAGACCTCCGGCGCCTGACCGCCCGCGAACGAGCAAGGGACGAAGCCACCGAGCGCCCGCAGGCGACCGTGACGCCCCGGACGAGCACCCCGTCGCCGACCGCCCGCAGGCGACCAAGTTGCCCCGGACGAGCACCCCGTCGCCGAGCGCCCGCAGGCGACAGAAAAGGCGACTAATTCGCCAGGAGCTGCTTGAAGACCTCGAACGAGTCCCGCTCTTCGTCGGAGACTTCGCCGTCGGCCTCGATCAGACCTTCGATCTCTTCGACGAAGATGCGACGGTGGGCCGGCGGGATCGACATCGGGTCGAGATCGTCGAGGCGGGGCGGCCGGTCGAGCCACTGCTGGATCTGCAGGTCCTCTTGCTCGTCGAGGTCTAGCCGTCGGATCAGCCGGGAGATGAAGACGCGTTCCTCGGGCTGGATCTCGAGATCGGCCCAGGCGAAGGAGCAGACGAACTCGACCAGCCGGAGTCGGTCACGTCGATCGAGTTGTTCGAGCATCCCTTCCTCTCGAGGCGGCGCGGAATCGGATTCCGTGCCGCGCGGTTCTTGACGCGCCCGCCACCCCTCTCCCTGCACGCCGGCGACACGGTCGCCGGCGCCTTCGGTGAGTTCGGATGCCGAACCCGCGCGAGCGCGCGCCGAGCTTAAACGGATCACGTTGCCCACGCCATCCACCTCCCATCCGCATTCTGACATGACGTCAGCATCCGATGCGGATTTTCTGGATGACTCCCGGGTCGGAACCGTTCCCATCAGCCATCCCGTCCCGTCGCGATGGGGAAAGACCTCGAAGTCAACGCGCCCCGCCCCCTTCCCGCTCGGACGCTCCGTGCGCGACGAGCCGCGCGGCCACGGCTCCTTCCCGACGCTCCACCCGTCGCATCGAAGGACGAACGGGCGCCCCGGCGACCTCGCAGAGCCGATCGAGCAGTCGCGCGACACCCTGCCCCTCGCTGACACCATGGACGCGCAGCGTCTCGGCCAGGGCGCGACGAAGCTCGGAACCCGCCGCTCGTTCCCTGGGAGGGCGACCGGCGACACGTTCGCGTCCGGGCGGCCGAGCCTCCGTCACGACCGCGACGAACTGGTAGCCACGCCCGTGAACGGTGCGGATCGAACCGGACTCCCCCGCCGGCTCGTCGAGCGCCGTCCGGAGCTCGTTGACGAGTCCGGAAAGCGACCCCGGCCCCACGCTCGTATGTCCCCAGACCACGCGGACCAGCTCTTCGCGCGGCACCACCCGTTCGCGGTTCGCGACCAGGTAGGCGAGGAGATCGAACGCCTTCGGTCGCAGGGCCAGCGGTCGGGCATCGCGCGTCAGTCGATAGGTCTCGGGGTCCAGCTCGAATCGGAGGAAGCGGATCGGCATGCCGGACACGAATAACACCCGCGCCGGATGCGATGGATCACACGGCGATCGATTCACGCTCGGAACCGACGGAGCCGCGTCAGTCGACGGCTTCGAGGCTCACGTCGACCATCAGCTCGTCGGCGAGGCGCTCCAGGGCGTCCCGGATCCGCTCGATCGCCACGTCTTCCGGCGGTGCCAGCTCGGCCTCCGCCCGAAAGAGCGGCTCGCCCGACATCGGTGCGCTCTCCACCACCGTGCGCAGGTCCTGGACGCTCACGCCCAGACCGGCCAGCGCCCCCGAGATCTCGCGCACGATGCCCGGGCGATCCTGCCCGACGAGCTCGAGACGGAGGGACCGGCGATGGTCGACGGCCGCGAGCGACCAGTCGCTGTCGACCACGCTCACCGAGAGGCCGCGCTCCGCGAGCCCCGGCAGCGCCTCGATCAGCCCGTCGGCGCGCGTCTCGGGCAGGTGGATCTGGACCACCCCCGCGAAGTGGCCCGCCAGGCGGGCCATCCGGCTCTCGTCCCAGCTGCCCTCGTGGCTCGCCACCAGATCGGCCAGCGCCTCGACCAGACCAGGCCGATCCTCTCCGATCACCGTCAACACCAGCGCCCTGGCCATACTTCCCCCGGATTCAAATCTCTTTATTTCCAGAGACTTAGCGGATCAGACGCAAAAAAATCGCGTCTCATGCGAAAAAAGTCCGCCACGCGGGCGTCCCAATCGGCACTTCCTCTTCAGAACAAGCCGATATCCCCTTCCCAGGGAGGCCCGACGTGTCATCGACACGTCGGGTCGCTTATTTCTGGGGTCCGGAAAGCGGCGCTGCTCGCCGAACGGGCCCGATTTCCATCCGGCTCCGGCCTGCGACCAGACCTGGCACCTCGCGGTCCAGGCCCCGGACCGGGCGGCCGCGCAGAGCCTATCCCGCCGCGCGGCTCTCCGCGAAGCGAACGAGCGCGTCGAGCGCCCGGACTGCCCGGTGGGCGCTCGGGTAGCAGAGGCGACCGTTCTCGCGCAGCGCCGCCGGCGCCGCGTTGTCCGGGTTGGAGGCGACGAGCTCCGTCACGGCGAGCACCGGCTTTCCGTGCTTACGGCTCGCTTCGATCCCCGCCTCGGCGTAGCGGCGATCCTGCTTCTCGTGGAAGCCGGCCATGCGCTCGAGCCCGTGCTCGGGGAAGTAGGGGCCGCCGCGGAACATCCCCGCGGTGGCCGCCTGGATCCCGAGCCCGAGATGGATCACCGCGTCGACCTCCGGGTGACCGCACACGAGGTCGAGGACCTGGGGAATCGTGTCCCGGGTCTCGCCGCCCGCCAGATCGATGGGGTTGTTCCGGCTCCAGCGCGGCGGCACGAGCTCGTCGATCGCCGCCTTGATGTCGTCGGGGAGCGGGATGACCTCGAGGCCTTCCTCGGCGCAGGCGTCCGCCGAGAGGACGCCCCAGCCTCCGACAGAGGTGAAGATCACGACACGCCGCCCCTTCGGCAGCGGCTGCGTCGCGAGGGTCGCGCCCCATTCGAAGGCCTCTTCGATCGTCGGCGCGCGGAGGATCCCCAGCTGCCGGCACAGACCGTCGAAGACCCGGTCGTCGCTCGCGAGGGCGCCCGTATGACTCGCGGCCGCCTTCGCACCCTCGGCCCGCGCGCCCCCCTTCACGAGCACCAGCGGCTTGCGATCGGTCAGGCGCTTCGCGGCGCGCGCGAAGGCACGACCATCGCTGATTCCTTCGACGTAGGTGACCGCGACGTCGGTCTCCGGATCGACCGAGAAATACTCGAGGAGCTCCGGCAGGCCGGTCTGCGCCGAGTTGCCGAGGGAGACGGCCTTGCTGATCCCCACCCCGGTCGCGACCGCGTAGTTCATGTACGAAGAGACGAGGTTGCCGCTCTGGCTGGCCACGCCGATCCGGCCGGCGGGCGGCATCGGGGCGACGATCTGCGCGCACATCGACTCCGGCGTCGAGATCACGCCCTGCCCGTTCGGGCCGATCAACAGCATGCCGAGCTCTTCGGCCGTCGCGACGAGCTCGCGCTGCATCGCCTTGCCCGCTTCCCCCGACTCGCCGTACCCCGCGCTCGTCACGAACGCGGCGCGGACGCCGCGGGCCGCACACGACTTCAGGAGCTCGATGTTCACCTTGTTGGGCGTGCAGACGACCACGAGGTCGGCGTCGCCCTCGGGCAGATCCTCGACGCTCGGGTGGGTCTGCATCCCGAGCACCTCGGCGCCATCGGGCTTCACGCCCCAGACGTCACCGCTGAAGCCCTGGGCGAGCAGGTTGTGCAGCGTCACGAAGCCGAACTTCCCGGGATGGCTCGCCACACCGGCGACGATGATCCCCCGCGGATGGAAGAGCGGACGGAAGCGCTCGCGGATCGCTTCGTCGCCCAGGGGAGCGGGCAAGGCCTCGCGGGAGTCGGCGGGCGCCCCGCTCGTCGTCGCCTCCACGAGGGCATCGACGGCGACGGGCCGCGCCCCCGCCACGATCAGCGGGTTGAGGTCGACGCTCACGATGTCCGGGCGATCGATCGCGAGCCGCCCGAGCCCTTCGAGCACGTCGGCCAGGGCTTCGCGGTCGATCGCGGGCTCCCCGCGATGCGGCTTCGTGAGCAGGTCCGCGGTCTCGAGACCGTCGACCATGCCGAGCGCTTCCTCGCGCGAGAGCGGGGCCGCGGCGAACACCGCGTCGCCCACGGCCTCGGCGAGGATTCCTCCGAGGCCGAGCATCACGCACGGGCCGAACTGGGGATCCCGGACGAGGCCGGCGATCAGCTCGCGCTGGCCGCGCACCATCTCCGCGACGAGCAGTGCGACGTCGCCGTCCTCCGGTCGCGCCGCGGCGAGCAGCACCTCGGCCTCGGCCGTCACGGTCGCCGCGTCTCCGAGACCGACGCGAACGAGTCCGCGCTCCGTCTTGTGGGCGATCCCGTCTCCGGCCAGCTTGAGCACGACCGGAAAACCGATCTCGGCAGCCGCGGCGGCGGCAGCCGCCGCGTCCCCGACGAGCCGCTCCTGCGGCAGGACGACTCCGTAGGCGGCGACGATCTCCTTCGAGGCGTGCTCGGAAAGCGTGTGGGAAGCGGGTGTCGAAGGCGTCGTGGGGTCACTCATGGCGCGAAGAGACTACTCGACCCCCGAACCCGCGCCAAAACCGCCCGCGACTCGCAACAAGCTACGCATCTGCCTGGAATCGCGTATTATTCGCGCCATGCAGAGCGATGCCGCGCCCGCCTCCGAGAGCGTTTTCTCCCTCGTCGAGGCGGTCTTCAAGGAATGGGTCGTCGACCCGATCGGCGCGACGATCTTCTTCGATCTCGCCTTCTGGGACGATGCCACCGGCGACGCGCTCCAGGTGCCCGCGGTCGTCGCGTGGCTGATCGCCGGCGCCCTCTTCTTCACGCTCCGGTTCCAGTTCGTGAACGTGCGCGGCTTCCGCCACGGCATCGACTGCGTCCGCGGGGTCTACTCGAACCCCGGCGAGGCCGGGGAGATCAGCCATTTCCAGGCGCTCTCCGCCGCCCTTTCGGCGACCGTCGGCCTCGGCAACATCGCGGGCGTCGCCTTCGCCGTCGGGATCGGCGGCCCGGGCGCCGTCTTCTGGATGATCGTCGGCGGGCTGCTCGGCATGAGCTCGAAGTTCGCCGAGTGCACCCTCGGCCAGAAGTACCGGACGATCGACGCGAACGGACACGTGACGGGTGGGCCGATGATCTACCTGCGCGACGGGCTCGCGGAGCGTGGGATGGCGGGGCTCGGCCGGGTGCTGTCGGTGGTCTTCGCGGTCATGTGCATCGGCGCGAGCTTCGGCGGGGGCAACATGTTCCAGTCGAACCAGGCCTACGAGCTGGTCCAGCAGGAAGTGCCGTTCCTCGCCACCGAAGGCGGCATGGTCATCTTCGGCCTCGTCCTGGTGCTCTTCGCGGGCCTCGTCATCATCGGCGGCATCCGCCGGATCGGCGAGGTCGCCTCGTTCCTGGTGCCGGGCATGTGCGCGCTCTACATGATCTGCGGCCTGCTGATCCTCGCCACGCACGCCTCCGCGGTCCCTGCCGCGATCGGCGTGATCGTCGGCGACGCGTTCAGCTTCGAGGCCGGTCTCGGAGGATTCGTCGGCACGCTGATCCAGGGCTTCCGCCGAGCGGGCTTCTCGAACGAGGCCGGCGTCGGTTCGGCAGCGATCGCGCATTCTGCGGCCCGAACCGAGGAGCCCGTCCGCGAGGGGATGGTCGCCCTGCTCGAGCCCTTCATCGACACCGTCCTCGTGTGTTCGACCACCGCGCTCGTGATCGTCGTGACCGGGACCTGGAACGATCCCGAGGCGGGCAAGGGCATCGCGATGACGGCGACGGCCTTCGCCATGGTCTTCCCGTGGTTCCCCAAGGTCCTGACGGTCGTGGCCGTCCTCTTCGCGTTCAGCACGATGATCTCGTGGAGCTACTACGGCGAGCGCTCCTGGAAATACCTGTTCGGCGAACGCTCGATCCTCGCCTACCAGGTCGTCTTCCTCGCCTTCACGTTCGGCGGCGTGGTGTTCCGGAACGCGACCGTCGTGCTCGATTTCGGCGATCTGATGATCCTGGGCATGGCCTTCCCGAACATCGCCGGCGTCGTCCTGCTCGCCCCGATCGTGAAGGCCGAGCTCGACCGCTACCTCGAGAAGCTGGCCGCCGGCGAGTTCCCCCGCCACTGACGGCGCGGCCCGCGAGCGGCCCGAAACGGGAAACGCCGCGTCCGATGGTCGTCGGAGCGCGGCGCTTCGCGAATCGGGGCCTGCTCCCTCGTCCGAGGAGCACGCCCGGAGCTCACGGCGTCGTCACGGAGCGATGTCGGCCACCGGCGCCGGCGCGGAGCCGCCGTCCTTGACCGTGATCACGGCCTGCTTCGAGAACTTCACGCGACCGGACTTGCCGAGCGCGCCACCCATCGGCTGCGGGCCGTACTCGGGGTGCATCCGCGTCGACATCGCCGTGCCCGTCTCGGTCCCGTAGAAATACGCGCCGACGAGCGGGTAGTCGCCTTCCGTGACGGGGGCGCGCAGCGTGAAGATCACCTTCGCCCGAGACCACTTGTCCTGGTCCGCGCTCGACTGGACACCGTCCACGTTCACGAAGGTGACGTCGCGTCCCTCGCGTTCGGGCCGACGCTCGATCCAATCGGTCTGCGGTCCCTTCGGCCCGAGGATCGTCGGCGCACCGACGACCTCCCAGCCGAGCGCCGACGCGGGCTTCGCGAAGAAGCGATGCGGACGATCGACGAGACCGACGCCGACGGAAGGCCCCGCGCCGCCCGTCACCTTGACGGTGACCTGGAAGGTCTCGCCGGGCGCCACCGACGCCGGGAACTCGAGCGCGATGGTCGAGTTGCGATCCACGGCCGAGAGCAGCTCGACGAGCTTCGCGCGCTCCGCCTCCGGAACCTCCGCGTAGTTGCCGGCGCCCGAGAGGATCGCGGCATAGTGCTTGGCCTCCGGAAGCTCGACCTTGGCGCGCTCCCCGAGCCCGGAGAGATCCGTCTCCGCCGTCGATGCGTGGCAGGCCGCGCAGTAGGGCGCGACGTCGGTCTGGAAGTCGGGGGTCCCACCCGGATAGGCGCTCGCCGCCGACCCGACGGCGACACCCGCCAGCGCCATCAGGGTCGTCCCCAGGCGCCGGGGCTTGGTGGATCGATTGCTTCGTACGTACATGGCCGTCCTCGTCATCACAGAGCCGCCGGCCAGGGGCTGCGCGAGGAGGCGCCTCCGGCCTACGGGAGTGCCCCCTCATCGACCGAACGCCCCGGGGATTTGAGCCCCGGATCGCCCCGGTGGCAGAGGATCGCGACCGGAAGCCGCGCTAGGGTTCGGCCCCCGCCGTGCGATGGCGCGAGTGGGCATCTCTCTACTCGGAGCGGAGGATCGGAAACGATGGAGCTCGGCAAGATCGGCGTCTGGGGCTGGCTGGACCACTGGAGCGCTCAGGAAGCGGCAGAATTCGCGCAGCGCGCCGAGGACTGGGGCTACAGCACGCTCTGGATCCCCGAGGCCGTCGGCCGCGATCCCTTCTCCCTGATCGGCTATCTGGTGGCGAAGACCGAGCGGATGATCTTCGCGACGGGCATCGCCAACATCTACGCCCGCGACCCGATGGGCATGAAGGCCATCTGGAAGACGATCTCCGAGATGGCGCCCGATCGCTTCATCCTCGGCCTCGGCGTGTCCCACGCCCACCTCGTCGCCGGGCAGCGCGGCCACGAGTACAAGAAGCCGCTGTCGACGATGCGCGACTATCTGGACGCGATGGACGGCGCCCTCTACATGGGCAAGCAGCCCGAGGTGGACGCGCCGATCGTGATCGGCGCGCTGCGCGACAAGATGCTCGGCCTGGCCGCGACGAAGGTCCAGGGCGCCCATCCCTACAACGTCGTTCCGGCTCACACGAAGCGCGCCCGAGAGGTGATGGGACCCGACGCCCTGCTCTGCCCCGAGCACATGGTCCTCCACGAGACCGACCCGACGAAGGCCCGCGAGATCGCGCGCAACAACCTGAAGATGTACATCGGGCTGCCGAACTACCAGAACAACCTCAAGCAGTTCGGCTTCACCGACGCCGACTTCGCCGACGGAGGCTCCGACGCTCTCGTCGATGCATTGGTGTGCTGGGGTGAGCCGGACAAGATCGCTGCGCACATGCAGGAGCACCTCGACGCCGGCGCGAACCAGGTCTGCATCCAGGCCTTCCGCAACGACGGCGGACTCGGCCCCGACGAAGCGCTCCTCCAGGAGCTGGCCCGGCTGCTGGCCTGATCGATGGCCGACCTCTTCTCAGCGACGAAGCTCGGTCGTCTCGAGCTGGCGAACCGCGTCGTCATGGCCCCCATGACCCGGTCGCGGGCCACCACCGACGGCACGCCGACCGACGCCATGGCCGAGTACTACCGCCAGCGCGCGAGCGCCGGGCTCATCGTCTCGGAAGGCATCTACCCCTCCGAGGACGGCAAGGGCTATTGCCGCACGCCGGGCCTCGTCACGGCGGCCCACGTCTCCGGCTGGAAGAAGGTGACCGACGCCGTCCACGAGGCGGGCGGGACGATCGTCGCCCAGATCATGCACTGCGGCCGGGTCGGCCACCTCGACAACAAGCAGCCCGGAACCGAGCTCGTCTCGCCGTCGGGCATCCGCGCCCGCGGCGACATGTTCACCGACACCGCGGGGATGCAGCCGATCTCCGAGACCCGCGCCCTCGCGCTCGACGAGATTCCGGCGGTCCTCGGCGAGTACGCGCGCGCGACCGAGCTCGCGTACGAGGCCGGGTTCGACGGCGTCGAGGCGCACTGTGCGAGCGGCTACCTCCCGGCGCAGTTCCTCTCGACCGGCTCGAACCAGCGCGACGACGCGTACGGCGGCTCCCTCGAGAACCGCATCCGCTTCGCCGTCGAGGCCCTCGCCGCGATGGCCGCCGTCGACGGAGCCGACCGCGTCGGGTTCCGCATCTGCCCGGGCAACCCCTTCAACGACCTCTCCGACGAGGACCCGGTCGAAACCTTCCGTGCGTTCCTCGGCGCCGTCCGCGGCACCGGCCTCGCCTACTGCCACGTGATCCGGCTCAACTCGATCCCGAACGCGCCGGACATCGACAACGTCGCCCTCGCGAACGAGGCCTTCGGCGGCCCGCTCATCGCCAACGACAGCTACGACCTGGCCGAGGCGAAGCAGACCGTCGAGGCAGGCACGGCGGAGGCGATCAGCTTCGCCCGCGCCTACATCGGCAACCCCGATCTCGTCGAACGACTCGCGGCCGGCGCCGAGCTCGCCCGCTTCAACCCGAAGCAGCTCTACAGCGAAGGGCCCGAAGGCTATACCGACTATCCGCCGCTCGGTTGAGGCGGAAAGCCTGCGCGTCAGCTCCGCGGAATCCGGCAGCCGTCCGCGGGCGGGCTGCGCACCCAGTCGATCGCCTGGGCGAGGAAGCGCAGGTGCGCCGGCTCGGCGTAGGCCTCGGCCTGGTGCCCGAGCGCGGAGTAGATCGCTCGCCCCCGCCCGATGCAGTGGCTCCAGACGATCGGGTGGTCATCGCCCATCTGCAGATCCCGGTCGATCATCAGGATCTTCACACGCGGCGAGTACGTCGACTCGTCGAGGGTCGCGAGCACCTCGACGCCGGGGCCGCGCGGACTCTCCTCGAAGGAGTACCACTCCTCGACGCGCGTCCAGCTCGGGCCGAGCCCCGCCATGACGGGATGATCGACGGCCTCGACCCGGATCGTGCCTTCCTGGAACTGCGGTCCCATCGGATGGCCGACGAACTGCGCGCGGACGAGCGTCCCCGGGTGCTCCGGCCACGCATAGCTGGGATCGCCGCCGGTCCCGTGGATCCCGAGGAAGCCCGTGCCCGACCGGATCGCCTCGAGAAGCGCGGACCGCTGGGCCTCGGACAGCACGTCCCCGCTCACGTTGAACCACACGATCGCATCGAAGCGCGCGAGTGCTTCGGGGCTGTGGACCGCCCCGTTCTCCGTCGCGAAGACGTGCAGTCCGCTCGCGCGCGCGATCTCCTCGAAGGCGGGCAGCCCGGCCTCGATCGCCTCGGTATGGCGGAAGCCGTTCGTCTTGCTGAAGACGAGGATCGCCGGACGTCCGAGGTCTTCGGGCAGTTCCGGAGCGACCTCGTCGTGGTGCGACGAGGGGAAGAAGGTCCGGAAACCGTCGCAGCCCGAGAGACCCGCGACGAGCGCGAGCCCGAGGATGAGCGCGGCGGACCGTGCAGTCGTTCGCATCAGATCGTCTCCCATCGCCGCGAAGCACTCGAACGTTCGATTGCCTCGAGGACCCGCTGGTTCGCCACGCCGTCTCCGAAGTTCGGCGTCGGAAGCGCGTCTGCCGCGATCGCACGCAGCAGATCGAGAACGGTGTGCGTGAACGTATGCTCGTAGCCCAGGATGTGGCCGGGCGGCCACCAGGCCTCGACGTAGGGGTGCGTCTCGTCGGTCGCCAGGATCGTCCTGAATCCCGACTCGGACCCCTCCTCCCGGTAGACCTCGAGCTCGTTCATCCGCTCGAGATCGAAGGCGAGGCTCCCCCGGCTGCCGTTGATCTCGAACCGGTTGTGGTTCTTGCGACCGGGACAGAACCGGGAGCCTTCGACCGAGCCGATCGCGCCGCCCGCGAAGCGCAGCAGCGTGAGCGCCGCATCGTCGACGTCGACCTTCCCCCGCCCGCTGCCGTCCTCGAGCGGACGCTCGTCGACGAAGGTCTCGAGCAGACCGGACACCTCGGTGATCTCGCCGACGAGATGACGCGCCAGATCGAGGGAGTGACTCGCGATGTCGCCGAGGGCGCCGCTCCCGGCCTTCGCCTTCTCGAGGCGCCACACGCGCGGAAACGACGGATCGACGATCCAGTCCTGCAGGTAGACCCCGCGATAGTGACGGATCTCGCCGATCTCGCCGGTCTCGATCATCCGCTTGGCGAGCGCGACCGCCGGGGCTCGCCGGTAGTTGTGGCAGAGCATGTGGAGCACGCCGGCCCGCTCGACGGCCGCCAGCATCGACTCGGCCTCCGCGACCGTATTGGCCAGGGGCTTCTCGCAGAAGACGATCTTGCCCGCCTCGGCGGCGGCGATCGCGATCTCGGCGTGACGGTCGCCCGGCGCGCAGATGTCGACGACGTCGACGTCGGGCCGGGCGACGACCGCCCGCCAGTCGGTCGCGCTCTCGGCGAATCCCATTCGGTCGGCCGCGCGCGCGGTCGCCTCGGGATCCCGGCCACAGACCACCTTCATCACCGGATCGACCGGCGGATCGCAGAAGGCGCGCACCTGTCGCCAGGCGTTGCCGTGGGCGCGCCCCATGAAACGCGTTCCGATCATCGCCACGTTCACTCGGGTCATCGACTAGCTCCGATAGGCCTGGCGACCGACGCCCTGGACGGGGATACCCTGGGCGGGAAGCACTTCGTGCTGGAGGGCGTACATCGCGGCCGCGGCCTGGTCGATCCTCCTCGTGAACTCGATCGAGCCCTTCAGGATGGGCGCGAGCGCGGCCCTGTCCTGGACGCGGGCCGGACCGTACTCGTGCTCGACGATCAGTGGCGCCTTCGCGAAGTCGAGCTCGAGCAGCTCTCGCGCGGCGAGCTGGTGGTCGAGCCAGTCGACGCTCCGATTGGTCAGGTACGCGAGCGGGTCGTGGCGCGCGGTCCCGGGCAGCTCGTGCTCGCAGATCGCGGTCTGCTTCTTCCAGGCATGCCCGTGGTCGGCGGGATTCTCGGAGGGCGCTCCGTCGACGTGGTCACCGCGCCCGAAGGTCTGACCGCCGTAGCCCCAGCCGGCCAGCCCCTTCGGATCGACGACCTGCCCCTTCACGTGGAAGCCGTCGATCAGGAAGGCATATCCCTCGTCCTTCAGGTACTGGAAGATCGCGCGTGTGTCCTGGCCCATCAGGATGGCGTGGGACGGGTCGTAGTGGATCCGGAGCTGATCCTCGACGCCGTGACGCTCACAGATCCGGTGGAGCTCGATCCAGGCGGCGGGCGTGTAGGCGAGGTTGTTGTGGAACGAATCGTCGAGGGTCCAACCGGGCATCGGACACTGCTCGACCCGGTAGGTCAGGCCGCGAACCTTCGCCTCCCGGAGCAGAGGGACGAAGCTCTCCTCGAACTCGAGAAGGTTCTGCTCGATCGAGCGGTCCTGGTTCTTCCCGACGAAGCCGCAGACCGCCGGAACCTCGAGCAGGACCGCCGCATCGAAGACCCGGCGCATGAAGTCGGCCTTCTTCGTCCGGATCGCCGCGTCCGCATGGAGCATGTTGTCGAAGAAGCCCACGTCCGCGATCTCGACGCCGGTCTGCCTCGCGGCGGAAAGGATCCGGTCCGCACGGGCGCGATCGAGGGGAGCCCGAAGGTCGAGCGTGTTCGCGACCGGATCCAGCATCGCCTCGGGCGGCACGTCCGCCTCCTCGGGATGGAGCGCCGACGAGAGCTGGATCGAGTCCGCCCCTACCTCCGCAGCGAAGTCGAGCCAGTCCTCCACGGCCCGATCCGGGTCGGCGTCCCGCTGCGCCCGAGGCGTCAGCTCCTGGAGCGCGGCCGTGAGCACGCCCACCTGCATCGCCTGGGGCGCGAAGGCGCCCTTCCCCGCTTCGCTCGCCACGAACCCTCCTCGCCGCGCGCCGGCACGCGCGATCCGCCCGATCTTCGTCCATCCGAGGGGCCTTGGCGACCCGATGCCCCGGCCGAGCACCGTCGGAACGGCCGGTCCGCGGAGCCGCGAGCGGCATCCCGGCAGGTCGTGCAGTAGCGTCTCGCACCTTCGAGCCAAGCGGCTCCCCGCGCGGCTTCCCGCGAGCCGCGGATCCAGCCCGGGAGTCATCGCCCCGAGAGAGGCCCTTCCTCACATGCGCCGTGTCGTCCTCGCCCTCATCGTTCTCCTTGGCCTCGCCCTGTCGATCCTGGCCCTCGTCGCCCTGGTCGCCGTCTCGTTCATCGGCGAGGAGACGGAACGCGAGCGGCTGCTCGCGATGACCGCGGACCAGGGCGAGCGTTCGACGCCCCCGGCCCCGCCGATGGCGCGCGGTGACCGCCCCTACGCCGTCACCGAAGCGCGCGAGCCCTGCGACGACTACCGGCCGGAACGCCGACCGCTCTTCGGCGACCTGCACGTCCATACGGCCCGCTCCCAGGACGCCTCGACCCAGGACACGCGAACCACGCCCGCCGACGCCTATCGCTTCGCGAAGGGCGAGGCGATCGGGATCCAACCCTGGACGGCCGACGGGCGTCCGCTCCGCCGCGTCCAGCTCGAGCGCCCCCTCGACTTCGCCGGCATCACCGACCACGCCGAACAGATCGGCGAAGTCCACATCTGCAACACGCCCGGCTTCGAGGGCTACGACTCGATTCCGTGCCGCATCTACCGCGCCGCCCCGCGCCTCGCCTTCTTCTGGTTCAACGGCACCTACTCGATGGGCGGGACTCGCTGGGCCTTCTGTGGGGAAGACGGCGCCGACTGCCTCGCCGCCGCCGAGGTCGTCTGGTCCGAACATCGCGAAGCCGCCGAGCAGGCCTACGACCGCTCCTCGTCGTGCCGCTTCACGAGCCTCGTCGCCTACGAGTGGACCGCCGCCCCCAAGGCGGCCCACCTCCACCGCAACGTGATCTTCCGCAACGAATTCGTGCCCCGCGTCCCGGTGAGCTCGATCGAGACGGGCCCCTTCGCGATCAATCTCTGGCAATGGCTCGACGACGCGTGCCGCGACGGCGTCCCGGGCTGTCAGGCGATCACGATCCCGCACAACTCGAACTGGAGCGCGGGCACGGCCTTCCGCTCCGGAGTCGAGATCGAGGGCGAGATCACGGCGGAGGAGGCCCCGCTGCGCGCGCGCTACGAGCGGCTCGTCGAGATGATGCAGCACAAGGGCGAGTCGGAGTGCGCGCTCTTCCCAGGCGTGACGGACGAAGGCTGCGGCTTCGAGAAGGCCCGCAACCACATGGGCGCGATCGAGCCGATCCCGATGGACTACACCCGAACGGCTCTCGCCCACGGTCTCGAGCTCGAAGCGGAGCTCGGCGTGAACCCGCTCGCCTTCGGCCAGATCGGCAGCACCGACACCCACCTCGGCACCCCGGGCCTCGTCGCCGAACGCGGCCACCCGGGACACGGCGGCGCGGGACTTCCGGGCAACGAAGTCTTCGACACCCCCGGGCCGCCGGACGTGCTCGCGCTCAACCCGGGTGGACTCGCCGTCGCCTGGGCCGAGGAGAACACCCGCGATGCGGTCTTCTCCGCCTTCGAGCGGCGCGAGACCTACGCCACGAGCGGGACACGCCCGTCGCTCCGTCTCTTCGGTGGATGGGACTTCGAGCCCGGGATCTGCGACGCGACGAACCTTGCGGCGGAAGGCTACGCGCGAGGGGTTCCGATGGGCGGGAACCTCTCCGCCCCGCCGACCGGCGCCGCGGCCCCCACCTTCCTCGTCGCCGCCGCCCGCGACGCCCACGAGAACGGCGCCGACCTCGAGCGGATCGAGATCGTGAAGGGCTGGGTCGAGGACGAAGCGACCCACGAGACCGTGCTCACGGTCGTCGGCGGCGACCGCGAGGCCGGCGTCGACGTGGCGACCTGCCAGCGGACCGGGAGCGGCCGCCCCGGGCTCTGCACCGTCTGGACCGATCCCGACTTCGAGGCCGACGAGCCGGCCTTCTACTACGCGCGTCTGCGCGAAGTCCCGAGCTGCCGCTGGACCCAGTGGGCCTGTGTCGACGCGCGGGTCGACTGCGACGCGGACGCCGTGCCCGCCGGCTACGAATACTGCTGCACCGACGAGGTCCCGCGCACGATCCAGGAGCGCGCCTGGTCCTCCCCGATCTGGTACACGCCGGCCGCACAGGCGGAGGTCGCCGCTCGCTAGCGGAGGGCGATCTGCCGACCGGAGCGGCTCCGAAGAGCGGCCGCCGTCGAGTCGGTCCTTCCGCGGCGGCTCAGGCGGTCGCGCGCTTCGCTGCCCGTTCGGCCGCGTGGAGCCCGGCCTTGCGACCGAAGAAGGTGCAGTCGCCGAGCGACATGCCCGAGCTGTAGTCGAGGGCCGACCGGGGCAGTCCGCAGGCGGTCCGTCCCGCCGCATAGAGCCCCGGAATGGCGCTCCCCTCGCCGTCGAGGACCTCCCCGTCCACCGTCACGTGGAGCCCGCCCAGGGTGAAGTACGGGTAGAAGGCCTCTCCCACGTGCATGGCGAGCGCTGCGAAGGGCGGCTCGTCGAGGGGCTTCAACCAATCCGGCTGCTTGTGGAAGAGCGGGTCCTCGCCCTTCGCCGCGAAGTGGTTGAAGCGCTCCACGGTCTCGACGAGGGTCCCCGCCACGAGCCCGAGCTCGGCTTCGACCTCGCTCCAGGTCTCGCCGACCGCCGCGATCTCCCAGCGCGAGAGCTCGGTCGGCTGCGAGTAGATCGCGTCGTCGACCAGGAGGTGGATCTTCTTCCCGGTCTGCCGGATGCAGTGGTAGGCGACACGGCCCGGATACGCGTCCTCGTTGATGAAGCGGACGCCCTGCTCGTTCACCAGGATGCCCTTCACGTTCTCCTGCGGCGGGTACAGGGTGAACGTCGTGAAGAGCTCGTCCATGTGGATCGCCACGCCGCCGACGCTCGTGCCCATCGTGATGCCGGAGCCGTCGTCGTTTCCGCCGGAGAGCGCGTCGTCCGCGAGCTCCTTCACGATCGGGGCGTGCCGCTCGAGCATCTCCCGATTCAGGACGAAGCCGCCGGCGCAGAGAACCACGCCTCCGGAGGCGCGGACGAAGAGCGTCCGGCCCTCCCGCTGGACGACGAGGCCGCGCACGGTCCCGTCCTCCGCCTGGACGAGGGCCACGACGCGGCTGTCGTAGTAGGCCTCGACGCCGAGCTCCTTGGCGCGCCGAGCGAGCGCCTCGGTCAGGACGAATCCGCCGGTCTCGCCGGTCGCTTCCGGGAGGTGGCCGCGCGGACAGGGCCGGGCCTCCTCGCGGTAGGGCCACGCGAACTCGTTGCCCGAGAGGATCAGACAGTCTCCCGTGCCCGGCATCATCGTCTTGCCCGGGATGTAGGTGTTCCGATAGGGCACGCCGACGGACTTCAGCCAGGCGTAGTGGTCGAGGGCGCCCTCGGCGTAGGCCCGCGTCCGCGCCTCGTCCGCGTCACGGCCACCGGCCATCATCATGTACCGGAAGAAGTCCTCGGTCTCGTCCTCGAAGCCGTTCTCGCGCTGGGCGGGCGTGCCCCCGTTGCCGCCGAGATAGATGTCTCCGCCGGCCATCGCGCTCGTGCCACCGAACCCGGAGGCGACCTCGAAGAGCACGACGCGGGCGCCGCTCTGGGCTGCCTCGATCGCCGCCGAGCCCCCCGCGGAACCGAAGCCGACGACGCAGACGTCGCACTCGAGATCCCAGGCCGGCACGGCGCGCTCGGGACACGGACGGGACGGCGACCAACGCGCCTCGGACTCCGACATCGAAACCTCCGGAAGGAAAGCGGGACGATAGCCGCGCAGGGGGCGCTGGCCCCGAGGCGCGGTCTACGCCATGAACTCGCCGCCGTTGCAGTTCAGGTTCGCGCCCGTCACGACCGCCGACAGGTCCGAGGCGAAGAAGAGCGCCGCGTTCGCGCAGTCGGAATCGTCGGGGATCCGTCCGATCGGGATGTCCTTCACGATGTCCGCGATGACCTCCTCCTCGGAGATCCCCTGGGCCTTCGCCGCCATCTTGACGTGGCCTTCGACCGGCGGTCCCCACATCCAGCCCATCGCGACGGAGTTCACCCGGATCCCGTAGGGCCCGAGCTCCTTCGCGAGCATGCGCGTCGCGACCGTGAGCGCGCCCTTCGACGATCCGTAGGCGCCCTGCATCGGCAGCGGCTTGCGCTCGACCATCGTGTTGATGTTCACGATCGCGCCCTTGCCCTGCTTCTTCATGATCGGCACGACCTGCTGGGTCAGCGACAGGGAGCCGAAGACGTTCACCTCCATCGTCTTCCGCCAGTCGTCGAGATCCGCGTCCTCGAAGCTGCAGAAGGTCCCGCCCGTGTAGGCGCTGTTGATCAGCGCATCGATCCGTCCGAAGCGCTCGACCGTCTTCTCGACGAGGTTCGCGGTCTGCTCGGGCTTCGTGATGTCGGTGGCGACCACCAGGGTCTCGGCGCCCGTCTTCTTCACCTCCGCGTCGACCTCGTCGAGGAACGACTGCGTCCGCGCGGCGAGGACGACCTTGGCCCCTTCGCGACCGGCGTTGATCGCCAGCTCCTGACCGAGTCCGGGGCCGATGCCCGAGACGATGACGACCTTGTCCTTCAGAATCATGTCCAGCTCTCCCACGCAGGCGCCACGACGCGGGGCGGGATGCGCCCGCGTTCGGCGAGGGACGAGCTTCGCGCAATCGAGGGGATGCGTCGATCGCTCCGGCAGCGAGACGGGCGCGGCGAAGAGCCTGGGGCGCCGCGCGCGAGCGCGGAGGCGCGGACGGCTACGCGGAGACCCCGAGCGCGGAGGCGCAGACGGCTACGCGGAGACCCCGAGCGCGGAGGCGCGGACGGCTACGCGGAGACGCCGAGCGCGGGCAGCAGCCGGCGTCGAAGCACGTCCCGCACCGCGCCGTCGGCCGATCCGGTCGGCGGCGGCACGGTCAGGAAGGACACGACCGTCCGCGCGATCAGCTCGAAAGCCTCCCGCCGGTCCTGCTCGGTCCAGCCGAGCTGCCGGGCGATCGGGGCGAGGCCCTCGACGCCGCGGTCGATGAAGGCCGGATCGAAGATCGAGCGGATCATCGCCTGCGGATAGTCGCGCGAGGCCCAGGCGGTCTTGAGCAGCGGGTCGTGCTGGATCTTGCGAAGCGCGGCCATCACGGACTCGACGAGCCGTTCCGACGGATCTCCCTCGCCCTGGAAGACGAGGATCTGTCCTTCGAGGAGATCGCGTCCTCCCCGCAGGAGGGTCGCGCGCACGAGCTCCCGGGCGTTGGGGAAGTAGCGATAGACGGTCTGGCGGGTGATGCCCGCCTCCTCGGCGACCGCCGTCATCGAGACCGCGTCGAAGCCGTCGCGGACGATCAGCTGCGCAGCGGCGTCCATCAGCCGGTGGCGGGTGGCGGCACGCTTGCCGGTGAAGGCATCGGGGTTCGAGCGGGACGCGGCCATTCGGGGCCGCACGGGCGCGAGGTTCGGAAGGGGGTGGAGCGGCGTGGGGGTCATCGACGGGCTGGACATGCGGGGAACCTCCGGAGGGGCGCGCCGGAGCGTCCTGGGGCTCCATCCGAAGCCGCGTCAGATCCGACCTGCTTCACTGACAGTGAAGGTCTGTCGCACGCTTCTCAATTGGCAATATTGCCTACACCCGGGGTGGATCTGTCGCGCGATCGCCAAATCGGGACCAAAACCACCCACCCCTTCCGCGATGCAACCCTCCCGCCGGACGCAGCCACTCCGGCTCGAGGGGCCGCGGGTCGGCGTCAGCGTCGCGCGAGCGCGAGGAACCGCTGCCGCTGCTCGCCCGTCCCGATCATGACGAGCTCGCCCCCTTCCGGGAGCACCGTCGTCCCGCCGGGGTTCGCCACGAGCCCGCCGTGCGCCCGGATGCCGATCACGTTGAGGCCGGTGGCGGAGCCGATCTCGCTCTCCGTGAGCGGCCGGCCCGCGAGCTTCGGGGGGATCGGCTCGACGAAGAGCTCGGTCCCCTCCCCCACCACCACGAGCTCGCGCCCGAGGATGATCGAGATCAGGGTCTGGACGGCGAGGGAGGCCCGGGACAGCGCGAAGTCCGCGCCGGCGCGGTGGATCGCCTCGAGGTTCCAGTCGTGGCTGATCCGGCTCACGATGTGACCGCCGCTCGAGAGGCCGCGACAGTAGACGGAGAGGAAGATGTTCGTCTCGTCCGAGTTCGTCGTCAGCACGACGGACGGCGCCTCTTCGATCCCGGCCGCCTGAACGGTCTGCAGGTTCGCGGCGTCCCCGATCACGACGCGATCGGCGATCTTCGAGAGTTCGTCGCGCAGGGACGGATCGCTGTCGAGGATCGTGACCCGCGCGCCGCGCTGTCGCAGCGCTTCGCAGACCGCGCGGCCGACCGTGCCGCCCCCGATCACGAGGACCGGTGTCTCGGTCTCCTGATAGATCACGAAGAGCGCGTCGAGGTCGGTGACCTGCTCGTCGGTTCCGACGACGACGGGCACGCTGTGCTCGTGGAGGACGGTGTCGGGTCCGGCCGGCTCGAGCCGGCCGCGCTCCCAGACACCGACCACGTTCAGCCCGGTGAGCTTGCGCAGGTTGGTGTCCCGGATCGTCCGGCCGACCAGCGCCGTTCCGTGGATCGGGATCTCCGCGATCACGAGGTCCTCGAACCGGCCGATGCGGTGGGCGGTCTGCGTCCCGGCGGTCACGCGGGTGGCGAGCTGCTCGCCGAGGCGCTGCTTGAGCGGGATCACCCGGGAGGCCCCGCCGAGCTCGAGGACGTCGACGGAATCGACGTTCTCCGCGAAGGCGATGATCGGCACGTCCGGCGCGAGCTGGCGGACCGTGATCGCGATCGCCGTGTTCTCGGTGTCCGAGAGGTTCGCGACGACGAGCCGGGCCCGATCGGCACGGACGTGCACGTAGGTCTCGCGCAAGTCGCGCCGTCCGGCGACGACCTTCAATCCGTCGACGTGGCGCGAGGCCGCCTCCGTCACGTCCGGCTCGAGGATCACGTAGTCGATCCCGAGCTCGTCGAGGCGGTCGACCAGACCCTGCGCGATCACGTCGTAGCCACAGATGATGACGTGGTCCCGGACTTCCTTCGGCAGCTTGCGCGGCGCACGGTGACGGATCTGCGCCTCGAGCCAGGGCGCGTAGAACCAACGGATGAACGCGAAGGGCGCGACGATCAGCAGCATCACGATCCCGTAGAGCAGGACGACGATGCTGAAGGCGCGGCCGAGGTCGCTCTCGAAGGTGATGTCCCCGAATCCCAGGGTGCTCATCGTCGTGAGCGTCCAGTAGAACCCGGTGATCCAGGAGTAGTGGCGCCCCTCCGTCTCCATGATCACGTGGAAGAGCGCCGAGAAGACGGCGATCGTCGCCGCGAGCAACGCGACGAACCGCAGGAGCGCACCGAGGTTCGTCTTCACCTCGGCGTCTTCGAGGACCTCCGCCAGCTGGGAGGGGATGAATCTCAAGCGTCGATCCGCCGGTACTTGATCCGATGCGGCGTGTCCGCGTCCGCCCCGAGGCGCTTCTTGCGGTCCGCCTCGTAGTCCTGGTAGTTCCCCTCGAACCACTCGACGTGGCTGTCGCCCTCGAAGGCGAGGATGTGGGTCGCGATCCGGTCCAGGAACCAGCGGTCGTGGCTGATGACTACGGCGCAGCCCGGGAAGTCGACGAGCGCGTCCTCGAGCGCACGGAGCGTATCCACGTCGAGATCGTTCGTCGGCTCGTCGAGGAGCAGGACGTTGCCGCCGGTGCGGAGCAGGAGCGCGAGATTGACCCGGTTGCGCTCACCGCCGGAGAGCGAACCGACGAGCTTCTGCTGGTCGGGGCCCTTGAAGTTGAAGCTCGAGACCCAGGCCCGGGACGGGACCTCCCGGTTCCCGATCATGATCTTCTCGTCCCCACCCGAGATGACCTCCCAGACGGTCTTGTCCGGGTCGAGATCCTTGCGCTCCTGATCGACGTACGAGAGATGCACCGTCTCACCGAGGGTGAGCTCGCCGCCGTCGGGCTTCTCTTCGCCCGCGACCATCTTGAAGAGCGTCGTCTTGCCGGCGCCGTTGGCGCCGATGATGCCGACGATGCCGCCAGGGGGGAGCTGGAAGGAGAGATCATCGATCAGGAGCTTGTCGCCGAAGGCCTTCCGGAGGTGGTCGGCGACCACGACCTTGTCGCCGAGCCGCTGCGGGACCGGGATCGCGATCTCGACCTTCTCCGGCGCGCGCTCGCCGCCCTCCTTGACCAGCTCCTCGTAGGCGTTGATGCGCGCCTTGCCCTTCGCCTGCCGGGCGCGCGGGCTCATCTTGATCCACTCGAGCTCCCGGTTGAGCGTCCGCGCCCGGGCGCCGGCCTGCTTCTCCTCGACCTCGAGACGCTTGTTCTTCTGCTCGAGCCAGGACGAGTAGTTGCCCTGCCACGGAATGCCCCGACCGCGGTCGAGCTCGAGGATCCAGCCCGCCACGTTGTCCAGGAAGTAGCGGTCATGGGTGATCGCCACGACCGTTCCCGGATACTCCTGCAGGAAGCGCTCGAGCCACGCCACGCTCTCGGCGTCGAGGTGGTTCGTCGGCTCGTCGAGGAGCAGCATGTCCGGCTTCGAAAGCAGGAGCCGCGTCAAGGCCACCCGCCGCTTCTCGCCGCCCGAGAGCGTGGTCACGTCCGCGTCACCCGGCGGACAACGCAGCGCCTCCATCGCGACGTCGAGCGTCCGATCGATCTCCCACGCGTCCGCGGCGTCGATCTGGTCCTGCAGCTTGCCCTGCTTCTCGAGGAGCGCGTTCATCTCGTCGTCGCTCATCTCCTCGCCGAACTTCATCGACAGCTCGTTGAACTCGTCGAGCAGCGCGCGAATCTCCGCCACGCCCTCTTCCACGTTCCCGAGCACGTCCTTGTCCGGGTCGAGCTCCGGCTCCTGCGGCAGATAGCCGACCCGCAGGCCCTTCGCGGGCTTCGCCTCGCCCATGATGTCGTCGTCGACGCCGGCCATGATCCGCAGGAGCGTGCTCTTGCCGGCGCCGTTCGCGCCGAGGACGCCGATCTTCGCGCCGGGCAGGAACGACAGCGTGATGCCGTCGAGGATCGTGCGATCCCCGATGACCTTGCGCAGGTCGTTCATGGTGTAGACGAATTCGTGAGCCAATGGTCGCAACCCCTCGGAATCTGGACGGACGTGACGATAGCAGCCTGCCCGGGCGTGCTCTGCGCGATACGCGGACGATGGTAGAATCTCCGTTCGTCGTCTCCCTCGTTCCTGCCCAGATGGACCCGCTTCGGATGCACCGCCCCCGGCCGCGTCGGCCGATCGCAAAGCGACTCGTCGCCTGTCTCTTCGTGGCGTGCATCCTGCCGACGAGCTTCGCCTGCTCCTCCGGCCCACACGACGAGGTACTCGTTCTCGCGCGCCGGGGCGACGCGACCTCGGTGGCGATCGCCCGCCACTACGCGGACCGCCTCGACCTCGCCGACGAGCGCGTCCTCGAGCTCACGCTCACGATCCCGCCCGGCGCCACGAAGATCGACGCCGGGACCTATCGAAAGGAGATCGCCGCAGCGGTCGAGCGGCACCTCGTCCTCACCGAGACCGAGGACGCCGTCAGGCGAATCGTCACGACCCGCGGACTGCCCCTCGAGATCGAGGACTGCCGCGACGAGTCGGCCGGGTGCTCGCGGGCCTCCCTCGACGCCGCCCTCGCCCAGCTCGGACGCACCCGGGACGACCGGGTCTTCGAGCGCGTCCCCAACCCCTACTTCCGAGCGACCCGACCGTTCTCCCGGCTGCGCGACGACGAAGACGGATCGGCCCTGCGCTTCCTGGTCACGCGCCTGACCGCCTCGCACACCGACGCAGAGGCGAACGACGCGGCGCCGAGCCGGCTCGTCGACGCGCTCGACCGCGAGGCGCGACCGGAGGATGCGGACGCGCCGGTCTGGCACGTGGCCGGCAGCCGACAGAAGGACACCGCCCCCCCTGCGACGCGCCTGCTCCTCGATCCGATCGCGCGCCGCCTCCCGGCCTTCGGCCACCGTGTCTGCGAAGACTGCGACGCGGCGACCGCGACGGGCATGGTCCTCGCGCGTGGTGGCGAGGTCGATCCGCTGCCTCGACTGGAAGGGCCGGGTCTCGTCCTCTCCCTCGTCGCGCACCCGGTCACGGTCAGCGCGGGGGACGCGTCTTCGTTCGGAAGCTTCGTCGACCGCTGGCTCTCGCGGGGCGCGACCGGGCTCTCGCTCCATCTGGACGATCCGTTCCTCGCGGACGTGGCGCGCCCCGACGTGCAACTCGAAGCCTGGGCCCGCGGCCTGACCGCCGCGGAGGCGCACTATGCGAGCCTCCCTCTGCTCGGCGGCAGCCACGTCTTCGTCGGCGACGGACTGCGCGCGCTGGCGGCCGTCCCGCTGCCCGAAGCGCTCGAGGACGATCGCGACGGCGACGGCGTGGCCGACGGCCAGGACAACTGCCCCGCCGACGCGAACCCGGACCAGCGCGACACGAACGGCGACGGCTTCGGGAACCTCTGCGACGCGGACGTCGACGACGACGGCGACGTCGATACGAGTCTCGGCCGGATCTACCCGGTCGATGCCCGGGGCGATCTCGAGGCCGTGACCCTCACCGCACGCAACGGCCCCTACGACCCGGACCACGACCTCGACGGAGACGGGCGCGTCGACGAGCACGATCTGCTGCGGGTCCAGCTCGCGCTGTCGCGGCCGCCGGGCCGGTGAGCTTCGCCGCCCAGGCGATCCCTCGCCGCCGCTAGTCCTCGTCCGGACGCAGCGCGAGGATCAGGCTCGACGTATCGAGGCGCCCGCCGCCGCGGCGCTGGACCTCCGCATAACGCGCATCGACTTCCTCGGTGATCGGGAGCAGCGCGCCGACCCGGGAGGCCTCCTCGATCGCCATGCCGAGATCCTTGCGCATCCAATCGACGGCGAACCCGAAGTCGAACTCCCGCGCGAGCATCGTCTTCGCACGGTTCTCCATCTGCCACGAGCCCGCGGCCCCGGCCGAGATCACGTCGACGACCGCCTCCGCGTCGAGTCCGGCGCGCTGGGCGAACTCGAGGCCCTCGGAGAGCGCCTGGAGGAGCCCTCCGATGCAGATCTGGTTGACCATCTTCGCGAGCTGCCCGTGGCCCGCGGGCCCGAGCAGGCGATGCTTTCGCGCGTAGTGGTCGAGGACGGGAGCGACCCGGGCATAGGTCTCCTCCGTGCCGCCGATCATGACCGTGAGGGCACCGTTCTCCGCGCCGGCCTGCCCGCCGGAGACGGGCGCGTCGAGCCATCCGAGCCCCCGCGCCGTCGCTTCGCCCGCAAGCTCCCGTGCCAGGGTCGCGCTGGCCGTCGTGTGGTCGACGAAGATCGCGCCCTCGGTCATCGCGTCGAACGCGCCGCTGGGCCCGAGGGTGATCTCGCGCAGGTCCGGGTCCGCCCCGGAGCACGCGAAGACGACCTGGGCGCCGCGCGCCGCCTCGGCCGGATCCGCCGCGACGCGCCCGCCGTACTCCGCGCGCCACGCCGCGGCCCTCGGCTCCGTCCGGTTGTAGACCGTCACGTCGAGTCCGGCCCGCGCGAGGTGCCCGGCCATCGGGAAGCCCATCACACCGAGGCAGAGAAAGGCCACACGCTCGATCTGTGCCCCCGGATCCCCCGACGTCGTCATCGCAGCTCCAGCTGTCCCTGCGGCGGTCCCGGGTCCGCCTTCCGCGCCGCCGGCTCGTTGCGCCGTGCACGGCGCCCGCGCCGGGGCTCCGCCTTCCGTGCCGCCGTCTTCCGATCCGCGGTCGACCGGCGCCGCGCGTCCGCGTCCGCCGGCGTCGCCTCGGCGATCCGCGCGCTCTCGGTCTGCGCGAGCGAAGCCGGCAGACCGTCGACGTAGACGACCTCGCGGGTGCGCACCGCCGGGATCCGCGCCCCGGGCGTCAGGATCCCCACCAGATTCAGCGGATCGCTCCCGCAGACCCGCACCCGCTCGCCGTTCCGCGGCTTGTGACGCACCCGCGCGAGCGCGTCGACCGCCTCGGGCAGCGCGAACTGCTCGCCGGTGAAGCCCGACACGAAGCGCCCGCCGCGGATCGCGCCGCGGGCCTCGAGCCGCCGCAACGCCCAGACGATCTCGCGCCACGGGACCGCGAGGTGCTCGCGCGCCACGACGTCCCGGAACACCACGCCCCACCGGACGAGCAGCTGCTCCGCGACCGCCTCGGCGAGCGCGTCGACGTCGTCGGTCTCCTCGCGGCGCGGGACGAGGCTCCATCGGCCTTCGGCGCCGGAGGTGGCCCCCGCGGCGAGCCCCCGACGCAGCCCCCGCTTCGCCCGCGCCTCGGCGCGCGTGCGCTTCGCCGCCTCGCGCGCGCCGAGCAACGAGCGCAACGCCTGGAACCCGTCCGCACCGACGCGCCCGCGGGCCACGAGATCCCAGAGCGCGGCTTCGACCTCGACCGGGCGGGCGCCGAGCGCCGCGACCAGCTCCGCGTGGAAGAGCGCGCCCCGTGTCCGGAGCAGCGCTTCGATCCGCTCGGCCAGAGGCGCCTGCTCACCCGGCAGCGGTACCGGCGCGTCGGACGCGTCGGACGGAGCGGGCCCGCGATGGGCCTGGAGCAGCCACGACAGGTCGTCCCGCAAGACGAGCGAGAGCGGGGTCGAGCGACTCGTCGCCCGGGCCCGGCGACCGCGCGAATCGGCCGCGTCGCCCTCGCCCGACGCTTCGGGCGGCGCGATCCGGAGCCAGGAGACGCGTCCCGACAGGCAATGCGGGTCGAGCCACTCCGGCCGGTAGTCGCGAATCCGGGCCGCGAGCACCTCGCTCTCCCAGGCGCCCGCGGCGAGATCGAAGCCCTGGAGCTGCTCGATCACCTCGGCGACGCCCGGCGCGCCCTCGCGCTGGCTGCCCTGCGCGACGTGCTGCCACTCGAAGAGGAAGCGCAGGAAGTCCTGGGCCGTCGCGGGCTCGACCCGGGCGCGCAGGCGAGCCTGGGAATCGGCGTGGATCCGCGCCAGGAGCCGTCGCGCACAGAACTGCTCCGGCCCTTCGCCGAGGCCCTCGTGCTCGAATCGACCGCGGAGCACGAAGCCGTCGGCCTCGAGCACCGCCAGCCCGGTCTCGATCAGCCCGGCGCGAAGCGAGAGCCGCGCCGCGAGAGTCGCGGCGTCGATCGGGCCGGACGTCTCGAGGTGTCCGCGCAGGACGTGGGCGACGGCGACCCCCTCCTCGACGACGCCCTCCCCGGTCCGGGCGATCCGAGGCGCGGCGTCGAGACCGGCGGCGGCGACGGCCTCGCCGTGCAGCGCGTTCACCCAGCTGATGCGTTCGGTCGCGGCCCAGTAGCGAACGGGGCCCGCGGCGAGCGCCGTACTCCGCCCCGCGCGATCCCGGACCGCGGCGACGCCTTCGGGCCGGTCGACCTCGAAAGCGAACGCCCGTCCGGTCGCCTCGAGCACGCGGAACCACTCCGCCCAGCGATCGTCCGCTCGCCAGAGCCCCGCGCCGAGCAACAGGTCGTGCAGCTCGTCCGGGTCGCGCGGATCCGGCGTCGCCTGCTCCCGCACCTTCGCGATCGCCTCGGCATCGAGCCGGGTCAGGTCGCGCTCCTCGATCGGCAGCCCCCGCCGCATCCGAACGGCGCGGGTGCGTCGTTCTTCGAGCGGTGCGTCGTCGAGGAAGGTGAAGGGCTTGCCGTTCAGGATCTCGTGACCGAGGACCGAGGGCTCCGTCGTATCGACGCAGAGGATCTCGCAGCGCCCGTCGCGCATGCGCTCGATCAGATCGCGGAGGCCGGGCGCGTCCATCGCCTCGTTCAGGCAGTCGTGGAGCGTCTGCCGGACGAGCACGTGATCGGGGATCTCGATCGGTCCCGACACGTTCTCCTGACAGGCCGCCGCCTGCGGAAAGACCGCGGCCATCAGGTCGTCGCTCTCCATCCGCTGGATCGGCGGCGGGTTCTTCTTCCCGCCCCGGAAGCGCAGGACCGCGAGCGCGCGGTTCAGGTTCCAGCGCCAGCGCGCCGTGAAGATCGGCAGCGGGAGCACGGCCTGGGAGAGGGTCTCCTCGATGCCGTTCGTCGACAGGAAGAAGGGCACGTCCGAGAGCGGGAAGCTGTGATGCGGACCGAGCGAGAGCACCATCGCATCGTCGTTCGCCGCCGCCTGCAGCTCGAAGTTGAAGCTCTTGCAGAACTTCTTGCGCAAAGCGAGGCAGAGCGCGCGATTGAGCCGCCCTCCGCGGGGCGTGTGGATCACGAGCTGCATCCCGCCCGCGTCGTCGAAGAAGCGCTCGAGCACGATCCGGTCGCGGGTCGGGAGGCCGCCGAGCGCCGTGCGCGCGACGCCGAGGTAGCGAACGATCTGCGTGGCCGCGTCCTTCCCGATCCCGCAGGCCGATTCGACCCATCGGGTCGCGGCGGCCTCGTCGCCGGTCTCGAGAACCGGCTCGAGGTCCGCGCGCAGACCCGACACCTCGTCCGAGAGCTCTTCCGTTCGCGCCGGTGCCTCCCCGGCCCAGAACGGGACGTTCGGCGTCGCCCCTTCCGCGTCGACGACCCGGAGCTTGCCCGCCTCGACGCGCCGGATCCGCCAGGTCGAGCTGCCGAGCAGGAAGACGTCGCCCGGCAGGCTGTCGATCGCGAAGTCCTCGCCGACGGTCCCGATGAAGGTCTCGTCGGGATCCGCGATCACGCGATAGTCGGCGATGTCGGGAATCGCGCCGCCGGAGGTCAAGGCCGCCAGTCGGGCACCGCGGCGGGCGCGGAGCTGGCCTCCGATCCGGTCGCGATGGACGTAGGCGGCACGGCGGCCTCGGCCGGTCTCGATTCCCTCGGAGACGAGCTCGACGACCTCGTCGAAGGTCTCGCGCGTGAGTCCCTCGAAGGGCGCGGCCCGTGCGCAGAGCGCGAAGAGATCCTCCTCCTTCCACGGCTCCGCAGCGCAGGCGGCGACGATCTGCTGGGCGAGGATGTCGAGGGGCGCCACCGGGGGAAGGAGCTTGTCGAGTCGACCGTGGCGGATCCCACGGATCAGTCCGGCGCACTCGACGAGCTCGTCCCGGGTGAGCGGGTAGAGCCGCCCCTTCGGCGTCCCGCCCCGGAAGTGGCCGGAGCGACCGACGCGCTGGAGGAAGGTCGCGATCGAACGCGGCGAGCCGATCTGGCAGACGAGCTCGACGGGGCCGACGTCGATCCCGAGCTCGAGACTCGCCGTCGCGACGAGCGCCCGCAGCCGCCCCTCGCGGAGCGCCGACTCGACCCGGAGACGCCGGTTGCGCGAGAGGCTTCCGTGGTGGGCCGCGACCCCCTCCTCGCCCAGCCGCTCCGCCAGCTGATGGGCGAGCCGCTCCGCCATCCGGCGCGTGTTGACGAAGACGAGGGTCGTCTGGTGGTGCTCGACCTGCTCGGCGATCGAGTCGAGGACCTCGCCCATCTGTTCGCCGGACGCGACCGCCTCGAGCTCGCTTCCCGGCAGGACCAGCTCGAGGTCGAGGGCGCGCGCGTGTCCGGCGTCGACGATCGTGCAGACCGGCTTTCCGTCCGCGCCCACGCGTTCGGAACCGACGCCCACGAGCAGCTTCGCCACGAGCTCGATCGGCCGCTGGGTCGCCGAGAGCCCGATCCGCGTCGGCCGCTCGTCGCAGAGGGCATCCAGCCGTTCGAGCGAGAGCGCCAGGTGGGACCCGCGCTTGTCCCGCGCCATCGCATGGATCTCGTCGACGATCACGGTTCGCACCGGCCGGAGGATCTCGCGCCCGCGCGCCGAGGTCAGCAGCAGATAGAGCGACTCGGGCGTCGTCACGAGGATCTGCGGCGGCTTCTTGAGCATCGCCGCTCGCGCCGACGCCGGCGTGTCCCCGCTCCGCATCCCGACGCGGATCTCGGGCGGCGCCATCCCCATCGATCGCGCGACGTCCGCGATCTCGGCGAGCGGCGTCTCGAGGTTCTGCTGGATGTCCGCGGCCAGGGCCTTGAGCGGTGAGACGTACAGGACCTCGACGCCCTGCGGCCGGTCCACCGCCTGCCGTGCCCGCGGCGACGGCGGCCCCCCATCGAGCTCGAAGGGCTGCCCGTTCCTCGGTCCCGAGCCGTCTGCGCCGGAACGACCGGTCCTCGCGCCCTCCCGGGCGCGAAAGAAAAAGCCGTCGAGGCAGACGAGGAAGGCCGCGAGGGTCTTGCCCGTCCCCGTCGGCGCGGCGATCAGCGTGTCTTCGCCACGACGGATCGCCGGCCAGCCGGCGGCCTGCGGCTCGGAGGGGCCCTGCGGAAAACGAGCCTCGAACCAGCGACGCACGGCCGGGTGGAAGTCGGCGAGAGCCTCGGCGTTCTCCATCGCGGGGCGCGCGACGGGGGTGGGCGTCGGCGTGGGTCTCGGCGCGGGCGTGGACTTCGGATCGACAGGCTCCGTGCCCATGCTCCCCCCTCGTCATCGACCGGAGGAGCCAATCTAGCGGCGCTTCCCGGGAGACGAAAGCGAGGCGAAAGGTTTTCGCGGCGCCGGGCGGATCGACTCCGCCGCTCAGGCCTCGGGCGCGAGGGCATCCTCGGCGAGCGGGCGCTTGCCCGTCATCATGTCACGGAGGCGTTCGGCGGTGATCGGCGCGAGCAGCACGCCGTTGCGTCCGTGACCGGCGGCGACGAAGAGACCTTCGACGTCGGTGGTGCCGACCCGGGGCCAGTGGTTCTCCTCCACCGGCCGCAGCCCCGCCCAGGCGCGAACGAAGGTCGCCTTCTCCAGCGCCGGGAAGAGCCCGCGAGCCCGTTCGAGCAACTGGGCCACCCCCTCCGCGGTCACGCGGCGGTCGAAGCCCACCCGCTCCTGGGTCGCGCCGACGATCCAGGACCCGTCGCGCTTCGGCACGCAGTACACGTCCGAGCCGTAGACGATGCCGCGCACGGCGGGCAAGGGGGCCGCGAGCGCGAGGATCTGTCCGCGCACGGGCTCGATCCGCGGGAGCGTCGCGGCCCCGACCACGGGCTCGAGCAGGGCCGTCGTCCAGGGACCCGCCGCGACCACGACGCGTCCCGCCCGGCGGAGCCCGGCGTGGGTCTCGGCGCCGACGACGCGCGCCCCTTCTGTTCGGAGGCGATGGACGGCGACCCCCTCTTCGATCTCGACGCCCCGCGCACGCAGGCTGGCCGCGGTCGCTCGGGAGAGCAGCGGTGGCCTCAGGTGACACTCGAGGGGAGAGAAGAAAGCCCCCGGAATCCCTTCGGCCAAACCAGGAAGCGACTCGGCGAGCTCCTGCCGGGTGCCCCATTCGATCGCGCCAGCCCGGCCGCCGATCCGCGCGAAGCCCGCCTGCGCCTCGCGGCGCTCCGACTCGTTCGCCACCGGCCGCCAGAGGCCCGAGCGCTCGAGCTCCGGATCGATTCCCGTCTCGTCGCGCAGTCGGTGACACAGGGATTCGAAGCGCGAGAGACTCTCGAGGCCCAGGCGAACGAGCGGATTCGCGGCCGGATCCCCGGAAGCGTGGACGAGCGCCTCGCTGAGCGGCGCGAGCATTCCCGCCGCCGCCCCGGACGCCGCGCCCGCGACCTGATCGGACTCGAGCACGCGGACGGCGAGCCCCTCCCGCGCGAGCGCGTCGGCGACCGAGAGCCCGATGATCCCACCGCCGATGACGAGGACGTCGTCGATCACGGCGCGTGCATCCCGGCGTGTCCGGCGTGCGCCTCGTCCACTGTTTCACCCCCGGTCGCCTCGGCCGCCGGCGGCGCCGGCGCGGGCGCCGACGCAACGGGCATCTTCGCCAGGGTCACGAGGTCCTCGAGCAGCGCGCCGCTCCGCGCCTCCGCGAGCGTGTATCGCTCCATCACGCGTCCGCCCTTCACCGCGAAGAGGATCAGCGTGTGATCGATCGAGCCGTCGGGCTTCCGGAGCGAGCCCACGCCCCATTTCCGGACCAACGCCGAGAGCACGGGCGTCTCGCCGGTCAGGAAGGACCAGCGCTCGAGGTCGACCCCCCGCTCGGTCGCGTACCGCTCGAGCACCGCCGGACGATCGACCTCGGGATCGAGGGAGAACGACAGGAAGTGGATCCGGTCCCGCACCTCGGCGGGAATCGCGCGCTGGAGGGCGACGAGGCTCGTCGTCTGGATGGGGCAAGGCCCGGGGCACTCGGTATAGACGAAGTCGACGAGGGTGACGCGGTCGGCGAAGTCTTCGTTCGTGACGCGCCGGCCCGCCTGGTCGATCAGGTCGAACGCGGGCACCGGGTTCGTTCGCACCAGCGCGTCGCCGAGGCGCCGCCAGCCCTCCTCGAAGGGCGCCTCGCCCACGACCTCGAAGGACTCCACCTCGTAGCTGCGCCCGGTGAAGCGCATCTCGAACTCGATCACCTGCCCCGCCGCCAACGCGTTCAGGACGTCTTCGTCGGGCACCGCGAAGTTCATCGTCATCGCGGGCATCAGACCCGGTACGTCCCCGTGATCGATCAGGACCTGCGCCCCCTCGACGTCGACGTCCTCGACGGTGCCGCGCGCCTCGTACACGCCGGGGCCGCCCGCTTCGTCCGAGCAGCCGACGAGGAGGAGGAAACCGATCGACAGCGCCAAGAGGGAAAGACGACGCGGACGCATCAGTACACCCACTGCCAGCCGGCCGTGAACGTCCAGTCCCGTTCGAGCTGCGGCCCGTCGAGGTCCTGGTAGACCGGGATGCCGATCTCGACGCCGAGCCGCTGTCCGGCGAGGGCCGGGACCTCCATGCTCAGTCCCGGGGCCAGCGCGAGCAGGGTCCCGTCCTGGAGCTCGGGATCTTCGGAGGGGTCGACCGGTGGCTGAAGATTCCGATCGAAGCCCTCGATCTCGTTCTGCTTTTCCCAATCGGCCCGAAGCGAAGCGCTCAGCCCCCCGAGCACGCGGACGACCCCCCAGACGCGCCCGGTGAGGCGGGATCCCTCACGCCAGTCCCGCCCGTTGCGGCCAACCGGATGCCGTCCGGTGACCTGCCCGCCCCAGGAGAAGCGGTCGAGCTCTCCCTTGTAGGTCCAGCCCCATTCGAGATCGACGGAGCCGTTCCCCGGCTGGGCGGCGTACGGCAGGGGCCGCCCCTCCGCACCGCGCCGGATCGAGCCGGTCGGTACGTCGAGCCCCAGGTGGACCTGGGAGCTCTCGACGCCTTTCCGGATGAAGGGCACGACGACGGCGAAGCCCACGTCTCCGAGGCCCTCGGCCTGATGCTGTCGGCGGATCATCGACGTCACGTCGAAGCGCTCGTACTCGTTCTGCACGTAGGGAAGCTCGACCACCAGCGTGACCCGCGGATGCGGCGCGTACGCCACGGACACCGTGTGCACCGTCGAGTCGAGGGCGCGAGGCGTCTCCGGGAAGCCGAAGGCGCGGACCTGGTCCGGCGTCAGGTGGTCGTCGCCGGTCCGCAGTCCGGCGTACCGAACGCGTTCGAAGCGGTAGCCCACGCGGATCCGGCTGCCCTCGAGACTCTCCGCGAAGCGCGCCCCCAGCGGAGGCGGCGGCGGTCCGAAGCCCCGCGCGGGCGGCTCGGCCGACGCGTCTCGGCCGTCTTCTTCCCCCTCCTCCGCGACCGCGCCGAAGGCCGCGCCGAGCACCACGAGCGCGGCGACCCACGCACGGCGGCACCGCCTCACGCCGGAGACGCGCCCGCGCGGCGGGGTCGGCGGGGGCGCAATCACGATCGGGTCCAGCGACACGAGCGCAAGCTAGAGGACGGGCCTGCCCCGGGCAACGGGAGCGGCGCCCCGCCGAACCGTCCGCTGAGCGCTGCGGCTCAGTACCCGCCGGCGGCGCGCAGGAAGCCCGCCTCGAGCTCCGCCAGATCGGACCGGTAGGCGCGGCGCGCCGCACGGTCCAGGCTCCGCGATCGGACCACCGCCTGCCAGAAGCGGACGAGGTTGCCTTCGCCGCGGGTCGAGACCAGGTGGTCGATGAACCCGTAGGACTGGAGGTAGGCGACGCTCGCGGCCTCCGGCCCGAGGTGACCGAGGCTCCGCGTGCCGAGATCCGCCAGCGAATAGAGCCCGCCGGCGCGCGCGAGCTGGCCGAGCACCGCGCGCTCGCGCCCCCCCAGCGAACGCTTGCCCAGCGCCCTCGCCTCGAACCACTCGGCGACGCCTTCGTTCATCCAGGCCGGCAGCGCGAGCCGCGGGGCTTCGGCATCGAAGGCCGCGTGGACCAGCTCGTGGTGAAGGACGCGAACGAGCCCCGGCGTGATCCGCGTGTCCCCGCGAACATGGATCGCGCCGCCGTAGAACCCCGCCGCCGGGAACCGGAACAGGTGCCGGTATTCCGCGTCGAAGAGCGCGGGATCCCACACGTAGACCACGAGCTTCTTCTCGGGGCGCAGGCCGAGAATCTGATCGAGGCGATCGAAGGCGGCCTCGAGCTCGCGCAGCAGGTCCTGCTCGAACTTGCGCGAGCCGTAGAGGCCCGCCGCCTCGTCGATGTCGACGTCCTGGAACAGCGTGAAGTGGAACGAGTCACGCCGCTCGAAGTCGCCGTCCGCCCCGCGGTCGCCGACCGCTGCCGCCGGAGACGAGAAGAGCAGCACGAGGATCGCGACGACCGCCGGGACGAGACCCGGGCGCCTTTCCGAACCGCACGCGCTCCGCTGCATCGACGCCTCCCTGCCGGCCACGCCCGAGGGCGAGCCCCTCCCCTTTCGAGGACGGCCGCGCCGATCGGTTCCGACGCGAAGACGATACCGGACGGGCGGCCCTAGAGGCCGGTGGCGCCGCCGGTGAAGAACGCGAGGGCCGCGCGGCCCGCGGTGGCCATGAACTTGTTGAAGCGCCGGGTCTGGTCGGCCGCCTTCTGGAGGAGCGTCCGCTCGGCACCGTACTCCGGGCAGAGATCCGCCCGCCGGTTCCAGAGCCGCTCGATCTGGTCGTTCGTGGCCTGTTCCCAGCCGCGATTGCCGCGCGCGATCGCCATTGGCAGGACCGTCTCCTCGAAGTGCGTGATCTGCTTCGTGAGACGTCGGCATTCGCCGCGGTAGCGCCCCGACTCGCTGGCGAGCCGCCGCTCTCCCTCGGCGAGGGCGATCGGCGCCGCGAGCAGGACCCCGATCAGGGTTCCGGCGAGCCAGATGCGGGCCTGCGTGTCCGCGAGGTGGAGCTTCATGACCGATGCATCGGCGACGCACGCGGCGCACTGAAGCCACACCGATCCCACGCCGGGAGAATCGCCCCGCCCCCGCGGGATACGCCTCAGAGGCGGCCGGAGAGCACCTGCGCCTGCCGCCGCGCCAGGGCCATCCCGGTGAACATCGGATTGACCGACGGGCACTGGGGAAAGATCCCCGTGTCGGCGATGTACAGGTTCTCGAGGTCGTGGGCGCGTCCGTCCTCGTCGACGACGCCCCGGGTCGGATCGCCGTGCATCCGCGTCGTACAGAAGACGTGGTTGCCGCCCATGACGAGGCCGGAGGGCTTGACCGCCGACGAGTCGAGGATCGCCACCTCCTCGACCGAGTGGATCACGTCGGCGATCCCTCCGACGCCGGGCAGGATCTTCTTCGCGCCGGCCGCGAAGAAGATCTGCGCGATCACGTGCAGCGCCCGCCGGAGGATCTGCGCGTCGTCGGGATGCAGCCGCCATTCGAGCACGGGCTCGAGGCTCCGGAAGCGCTTGCGGACCCGGCCGAGGGAACGATTGGCGCTGGCGATCGCGTCGAAGATCGCGATCTGCGGCAGCTCCGCGAGCCGCGCCTGGAGATCCGCGCCGATGCCCGGGAAGCGGATCGCGAGCAGCGGCGGCGGCGCCCAGAGCGTCTCGAGCTTGAAGCCCTCGTCGAGGAAGGCGAGGGACTGGTAGCCCTGGGTCGCCCCGAACTGGGAATCCACCGCTTCGGGAAAGACGCCCGCGATCGCGACGCCCGGATGGAACTGCAGGTTGCGGCCGACCTGCCCCGAGGCGTTGGCCAGGTCGTCGCTGTGCTGGAGCAGGACCGGCGTCGCGGTACAGCCCGCCGCGAGCACGACGGCCTTGGCTTCGATGCGGAACGTGTGACTGCGTCCGGACGCGCGACCGTGCGAGAAGGGCGCGACGACCTGCCCGGAGACGCCGGTCACGCGACGACCGCTCCGCCGGATCTCCTGGACCTGCACGCTGGTGAAGACCCGCGCGCCCGCGGCCAGGGCCGCCGGCACGTAGCTCACGTCCATGCTCTGCTTGGCGCGACTGCGGCAGCCGGTGAAGCACTCGCCGCTGCCGCGACAATGCCGCACGTTGCGCTCGATCGGCTCGGAGGCGATCCCGAGCGCGTCGCATCCGTCGCGGAAGAGCAGGTTCCGCGGGCCCTGGACTTCGTCCGGGGTCGGCCCGATTCCCAGGAAGTCCGCGATCGCGTCGAAGTGCGGATCGAGGTTCGCTCGATCGGTCCGCTCGAGGTCGTACCGCGAGGACCAGCGCTCGAAGACCGAGTCCGGCGGACGCACGCAGATGGCCGAGTTGACCAGGGAACCGCCGCCGAGGGCAACCGCCTGCATCGTCGGCATGGTGGTCCCTCGCGTCATCCGGAGCCCGCCCTCGCGCATCGTCCGGGTCATCGAGAGGTTCCCGTCGAGCTCGAAATCTCGAGTCGTGAAGGGAGGGCCCTCCTCGAGCAGGATCACGTCGTGCCCCGCAGCAGCGAGCTCGAAGGCCGCGACCGACCCCGAAGGCCCCGAGCCGACGACGACGACGTCGCACTTCTCTTCGAAGGCGTGGTCGTACTGCGCGAAGACGCGCACGCGCTCGCGCGCGCCCTCGAGCTGTGCGGCGGCGAGCGGGCTCACGCCTCTCCCCTCCCCTGCTGTCCCGCGCGCGCGTAGGCGGGGTGGCGCGGCCCGTTCGGATCGAGCGGTCCCCGCGCCGCCGGATCCGTGCGATCCCCCGCGCCGAAGGGAATCGAGCTCGGGAGCGCACCGACCCGGGGAAAGAGCACTTCCGCATCGCTGACGACCGGCTCGATCTCGAACGGGGCGAGGCCGAGGCCGTGGAGATTGCCGGGGTGACCGAGATAGGCCAGTACGAAGACCGACCGCAGGGCGGTGAACAGGAGACGGAACCCGCTCCGGCGATGGTGGGCGAGGCGCTCGAGCAGGTTCACGCGCGCCGCGGCCGAGAGGCTCGAGAAGCGCCGCCGGCCGCCGGGCTCGTTCCCCGCCATGAACAACGTCAGGTGCTCGACGGCGTGGAAGAGGAGCCGGATCTGGATGCGCTGGGCTCGCGGGAGTGCCGCGAGGTGGCGATCGACCGAATGGGCGAGCTGGGACTCCGCGCCCGAGAGGGCCATGCCTCCCCCGGCCGGAAAGAGCACTTCCGCGACCGCGTGCACGAAGGCGGCCTCGCCCGCATGGAGGACGGCGAGGCCGGCGGGCGCGGGGGCGTAGCCGGCGAAGCCCCGTCGATGGACGAAGACCGCGAGGCCCGCTGCGAGCACGACGAGGAGGAGACCCGTGAGCACGCTCGAACGATACCCGAAGGCCGGGCTCCGGCGAAGCGATCGCGGTGCGATGCACGCGGGGTGCGCCGGAATCGCACGCTCGGTGCAACGCCGGGGGCGACGGAGACGCACACTCGGCGCGTGGTTCTCCCGTCGTTCCGGGTCGCTGGCGCGTCAGGCCGGTGCGGTCAGGCCGTGGACCCACGCGTAGGCCGCGTTGTCGAGTGCCTGGAGCGCGTCGAAGTCGAGATCGCGACGTTCGAGCTCCGGCTCGAACTTCTCGACGTCGCCGGACTCGATGGCCACCGCCATCGAGAGGAGACGCCCGAGCTCGCCTTCCTGATGGGTGAGCGCCCGTCCGACCGTTTCCGAGAGGCGGAGCTCGGCGACCAGGCCCTCGATCGGGCGACCGAGGAGCGCGTCCGCCAGCGAGAGCATGCCGACGAGGAACGCACGCTCGGCCCCGAGCCCGTCGTCGTCCCGCGCGGCACCGTGCCCGACCACGAGCTCCATCAAGCGACCACGGTGGGCCGCCGTCGCGAGGAGCGGCGAGCGCAGGTCTGCATCCTGGCCCTGGGCATAGAGCAGAATCGCCACCCAGCGGCCCAGCTGCTGGAGTCCGAGATGGCGCACGGCCGCTTCGATCGTGTCCAGACGCACGCGGGCAGCCCGGCCGGCCGTGTTCACGAGCCGCAGCAGGTTCAAGCCGAGCTTGGCGTCCTGCTTGAAGGACTCGACGATCGTGCTCGTCTCCACGCCGGTGCTGATCTGCTGGAGCAGCTTGAGCAGCGAGGCCTTCGCCGCGTCCATGTCGGCGCCTTCGAGCACGATCGGCCGCGCGAAGAAGAAGCCCTGGAACAGATCGAAGCCCAGCTTCCGACAGACTTCGAACTCCTCCGCGGTCTCGACCTTCTCCGCCAGGAGCTGGACCTCCGCCTCCTTCAACTTCCGCACGAGCTTGCGCAGCTCCTTCCGCGGCACGGCCGGCAGGTCGACCTTCACGACGGAGGCCCACGGCAGCAGGCACTCGCGCGGATCGTCGGCGACCCAGTCGTCGAGTGCGATCGCGAAGCCCGCTTCCTGCAGCTCGCGGCAGCGCGCCTGGATCTCGGGCGTCGGCTCGACGCTCTCGAGGATCTCGAGCACGACCCGATCCCGAGGCAGGGCTTCGATCGACTCCGAGAGGAAGACTTCCCCCGTCACGTTGAAGAAGCCCTGCGCCCGTCCGAGCACGGCCTCCATCCCCAGGGCGGCGAACGTGTCCACCATGACCCGGACGGCCGCGCGGCCGACCTCGTCGAAGTCGGCGACCCGCGCTTCGGCGGAGCTGCGGAAGAGCAGCTCGTAGGCGACGACACGCTGATCCCGGTCGACGATGGGCTGACGACCGACGAAGGTTCCCTGACTCACTGCAATCCCCGATGGGTGACCGAACGAACGAGCGCACGGCGCCGCTCGCCGCGTCCCTCTCCCATCGACCGCCGCCCGGCCCGATTGAGGAGGGGACGCGGCCTCCGGCGGAATGGGCCTCTCTCCCCGGGATTGCACCCCGGGTCCGCTCGGGATTCGCCCGGAGAGAATCGCCGACCCGGAACGACGCCGGGTCCCCTCCTCCCTGCAACCCTCGTGTTAGGATCCGCGCCATGCGCATCGGCGTCGTCGGCGACACCCACAATCAGCTGGGCAACGTGGAACGGATCGTGGGCCTCTTCGCCGAGGCCGGCGTCGAACGCATCGTCCATACCGGCGACATCACCCAGCCCCCCGTCCTCGAGAAGCTCGCGCGGCTGGACCGCCCGCTCTTCGGCGTCTACGGCAACAACGACGACGCCACGCGCCCGCTCCTCGCCGAACACGCCCGGGGGTTCGGGATGGACTTCGTCGAGCCGCCCCGCGTCCTGGAATGGGCGGACCGCCGGATCCTGGTCGCGCACGATCCCGAGCTCCACGACCTGCCCCATCCGAGCACGACCGAGGGAATCGACCTCGTCCTGCACGGGCACACCCATCGCCACCGCCACGAATGGCAGAACCAGACCCTCTTCTTCAACCCGGGTGAGTGCGCCGGCTTCCTGGCCGGACGCAACGCGGTCGGCGTCGTCGACCTCGCTTCCCTCGACGCGCGGCTGCTCCGGTTCTGAGCGGAACGCGCACGATGCCCACCGAGCCGCGGGGACGCCGATGAGCTGGAAGCCCGAAGTCGACGAGATCGAAGCCCGCCGGCGCTCGGCCCGCGAGATGGGCGGCCCCGAAGCCGTCGCCCGGCAGCACGAGCGCGGTCGGCTCACGGTACGCGAACGCGTCGCCGCACTGGTCGACGAAGGCACGCTCGAAGAGCAGGCTCCGATCGCGGGCGAGACCGAGCTCGACGAGAACGGCGAGCCGGTCGCGTTCCATCCCGCCAACTACCTGCTCGGTCTCGCCCGGCTCGACGGTCGGCCGATCGTCGTGGGCGGCGAGGACTTCACCCAGCGCGGGGGCTCCCCGTCTCCCGCCGGCCTGCGACGAAGCGTCTGGTCCGAGACCCTCGCGATCGACCTCCGGCTTCCACTCGTTCGCTTCCTCGAAGGCGGCGGCGGGAGCGTCGCCGGAACCCGGGGCCCGAAGACCACCTCGGCGCCGCGCCCGATGGGCGACCCGGTCTTCACGCCTTCCCGCTTCCTGTCGATCGCCCAGATCATGCAGGTCGCGCCGGTCGCTTCTGCTGCGGTCGGCGCCGTCGCGGGTTTCCCTGCCGCGCGGCTCGCGGCCTCCCACTTCTCCGTCATGACGAAGGACACGGCGCAGGTCCTGATCGGCGGCCCCGCCCTCGTCGAGCGCGCCCTCGGCGAGTCGCTCACCAAGGACGAGCTCGGCGGCGCCGCCGTCCACGGCCGCTCCGGCGTGGTCGACAACGTCGCGAAGGACGAGGCGGACGCGATCGCGCAGATCCGCTGCTTCCTCTCCTACCTTCCGACCAACGTCATGCAGCTCCCGCCCGTCGTGGACTGCAGCGACGACCCCGAGCGCCGCGACGAATTCCTGCTCGACATCATCCCGCGCGACCGGCGGAAGGTCTACGCGATGCGCAAGATCCTGAAGGCGGTCTTCGACGAGGGCAGCGTCTTCGAGATGACGAAGGGCTACGGCCGCGGCCTGATCACCGCCTTCGCCCGGCTGAACGGCAAGCCGGTCGGCGTCTTCGCGAACGATCCGCACTTCTATGCGGGGTCGATGGACGCCGAGGGGGCGCTCAAGGTGAAGCGCTTCGTCGACCTGTGCGACACGTTCCACCTGCCGGTCGTGACCCTCGTGGACGAGCCCGGCTTCATGATCGGACCGGCCTCGGAACGGAGCGGCACGATCCGCTTCGGCGTCGAAGTGATCTCGCGCGTCGTGACGGCGAAGATCCCCTGGTGCACCGTCCTCGTCCGCAAGGCCTACGGCGTCGCCGCCGCCGCGCACATGGGCCCGAAGGCGACCGTCTACGCCTGGCCCTCGTCCGAGTCGGGGGCGCTTCCCGTGGAAGGCGGCGTCGCCGTCGCCTTCCGGCGGCAGATCGCCGAGGCGGAAGACCCCGAGGCCAAGCGTGCCGAGCTCGAGGCGGCCCTTTCGAAGGGACGCAGCCCCTTCCCTCGCGCCGAGGCCGTCGGCGTCCACGATCTCATCGATCCACGCGAGACGCGCTCGCGGCTCTGCCGTTGGGTCGACCGGGTGTGGCCGCTGCTGTCGGAGCAGCTGCCGACGCGTCCGCCGATCTGAACGGCGAACGGCGCTCCTCGCCTAGCGGAGACGACCGATCGCTTCGCCGAGACGGACCGGCGTCCCGACCGGCCGAGGCTCGATCCTCGGCCCGCCCGGCGGCGCGAGCAGCACGATCGTCGACCCGAACTCGAAGTGCCCCCACTCCTCGCCGCGCGCGAAGGCGGGCGGGTTCCGCTCGAGACGACGGGTGACCGGCGTGGCATCGGCGACGTTCGTGCAGAGCTCGTCGAAGGCGAGGCGGACGCTGCCGACCATGGTCGCACCGACGGCGATCATCAACAGGCCGGGCCCCGCCGCGGAACCGTCCGGCAGGAGCTCGGCACAGATCCGTTCGTTGCGGGCGAAGAGCCCGTCGATCCCCAGGAGCCCGATCGCGTTCACGGGCCACAGCGCTCCCGGCAGGTAGTCGAGACGCGTGATGCGTCCGGCGGCGGGGGTGTGGAAGCGATGATAGTCGCGCGGCGACAGATAGAGGGTCGCGTAGGTCCCGCCTTCGTAGTCCACTGCCCACGCCTCGTGCCCGAGCAGATCGGCGACGCGATATGTCCGTCCCTTCAATTGGAGGAGCGTGCCCCCTTCGATCCGACCCGCCGCCCCCCAGGCCCCGTCACAGGGCGACACGAGCACGTCTTCGCCGCCGTCGATCGGCCGCGCGCCCGGCCGGAGGGCGCGGGTGAAGAACTGCTGGAGCGTCGCGAAGTCGCCGACGTCGTCCCGGGCCTCCGAGAGGTCGACCCCGGCGAGGCGAGCGAAGAGCCGGATCTCCGCACGCTGGATCGGCCCGGGCCAGGCGATCGACGCGAAGCGCCCCATCGCCCGGGACATCGCGTTCTTGGGCAGGAGATAGAGCAGTCCGAGCAGGACGCGACCGACGCCCGAGAGCGTGGCCTGCGCAGCGTTCGAATCGTCCGCGACGGAATTCTGGGAAGCGCCGACTTCGGCCATCCGCGTTAGGATACCGCGACTCGTGGGGCTGGCGCCGCGCGGCCCCGCGAACCGTGACTCGTGGGGCCGGCGCCGCGGGACCGCGTGGACCGACGCCCGCACGAACTCCGCACGAACCGAGCTCGGCCTCGAGCGGAAAACGGGAGAGAGGGACGCCCTTGAGCGACGGGCCGAACAGCCAGGAGCCGGACGACGACGCCACCGCCGTGTCGCCCGTCGAGTCGCAGGAAGACGTCACCGCCCCCGTCGACCTCGCCGCGAACGAGGAGACCGAGCCCTCGGATCCGCTCCTCGACCAGGTGCTCGACGACCGCTACGAGATCCGGAAGGCCCTCGACCGCGGCGGGATGGGCACGGTCTATCTCGCCTGGGACCGGACGCTCGAGCGCCAGGTCGTGGTCAAGATTCCCCACGCGAGCCTGATGGCGGACCGCACCTTCCGCGAGCGCTTCCTCCAGGAGATCCGCGACCTCTCGACCCACGAGCACCCGGCGATCCTCTCGATCGTCGACTCGGGCTCGCATGTGGGGGACGGGAGCCAGAGCGACGTCCCCTACGCCGTGGTCCAGTACATGCGCGGCGGCAACCTGCGCGAGCGCATCACCCGACAGGGCGGGCGCCAGACCCGCGAAGAAGTCCTCGAGTGGTTGCCCACGATCGCCGGCGCCCTCGATGCCGTCCATCGCAACGGCTCCCTCCACCGGGACGTGAAGCCCGCCAACATCCTCTTCGACGGCGAAGGTCACGCGGTCCTCTCGGACTTCGGCATCGCCACGGCGATCGGCGCCGCGGATCCCGATGCCCCGACCCAGGAGGTCCGCCGCGAGCTCACGGTCGTCGGCACCTTCGTCGGGTCCCCCGCCTACGCCCCGCCCGAAGCCATCGACCGCATCCTCACGCCCGCCTACGACCAGTACAGCCTCGCGACCGTCGTCTTCCTCGCGCTCACCGGGGAGCTCCCGTACAGCGGCCCCACCAACGAAGCCATCCTGATCGCCAAGGAGAAGGGCGCGCCCCCGGCCTTCGATCGCAAGAAGCTGAGGGGGCCGATCTCGAAGGCCGCCGAGAAGGCGATCCGCAAGGCCCTGTCACGCCAGCCCGAAGACCGCTTCGGGAGCTGCACCGAATTCGCCGAAGCCTTCGCGAGCGAGGCCGGCGGCTCGGCCATCACGCTCCCGTGGAAGCCGCTCGGGATCGCCGCCGCGGCGCTGGTCGTGCTGGGCGGGGTGCTCCAGATCGACTGGGGCGCGCTGACTCCGGAGCCCGGGAGCGCACCGGCGACGTCCACGGCCGGCGCGAGCGGACCGCCCCCCTCTGCCGCCCCGGAGAGCGGCCCCGTCACCCTCCAGCTCGGCAGTACGCCCGAAGAGATCGACCGCGCGATCTTCCTCTGCGAGAAGGGAGGCGGCAGCACCCAGGCCTGCGCGCGGGAGATCTTCGCCGACGAGCGACTGCGCACGGTGACGCTCGCGCCCTTCCGGCTCGACCGCACCGAGGTCACGAACGCCGACTTCCAGGCGTTCGTCGACGCCACCGGCTACCGCACGACCGCGGAGGAACGCGGCTACAGCTGGGACATCACCCGTTGTCGCCGCTGCTCCTGGCGAACGCCCCAACAGGGCCGCGACGCCCTCTCCCATCCGGACGACCCGGTCGTGCACGTGTCCTGGCAGGACGCACGGCGCTACTGCCAATGGGCCGGAGGGCGGCTGCCGAGCGAAGACGAGTGGGAGTTCGCGGCCCGGGGACGGGACCGACGCGCCTTTCCGTGGGGCGACGAGTGGGATGCGAACCGGCTTCGCGACGTCCAGGCCGAGGGCCTCGGACTCGAGCCCGTCGGCTCCTACCCGAACGGGGCCACGCCCGAGGGCCTGCTCGACCTCGCGGGCAGCGTCTGGGAATGGACCTCGACCGAGAGCGGCGAGGGTGAGCGTCGGATCTTCAAGGGCGGCTCGTGGATGGACCGCATCCCCGCCTACTTCCGGAGCGCCGCCTTCTCCGAGGATGCACCGGACTACTCGAGCATCTCCCTCGGCTTCCGCTGCGCCCGCGACGGCAGCGCCTGACCCGAACGAAGCCGCGAGCGGGTACGCCCGTGACGCCGTCGCCTAGCGAATCGGCGAGAACTCCACGCGCCGGTTCATCGCCCGGGCGAACGGGGAATCCTCGGCCATGAGGGGCGCGTTCTCGCCGTGGGCCTCGATCTCGAGCCGCGCTTCGGCGATGCCTCCCTCGGCGACCAGGTAGCGCCGCACGGCCTCCGCCCGTCGGCGGGAGAGCCGCAGGTTGTGGGCATCACTCCCCCGGTCGTCCGTATGCCCAGCGATCACGAAACGCGTCTCGGCGAGCTTCGGGTCTTCGAGGGCGAGCGCGAACTCGTCGACGTTCTTGCGGGCGACCGGGTCGAGCTCGGCGCTGTCGGTCGCGAACTGGATCTGGAGGTCGAGCTTGGGGGGCCGGATCGAACGAGTGCGTTCACCGAAGAACTCGACGATGTCCGCCGACCGATAGAGGACGTCGCCGCGGCCATCGATCTGCTGCGCCACGTGGGCGACGGCGACCGTCCCCGGCTCCCGCGAATCGAGGACCGCCCGAAGCCGCCGCACCAGCCTGGGCCCCTCCTCGGGCTCGAGGCTCACCACGACATCGGTGCTCGCGACGCCGATCGATCGCCTCGTGAGGGGCTCCCGGGTCACGATCGCGTAGATGAGATCGCGGCCGACGGGCGGCTGAACCTCGATCGAGAAGCCGTCGGTCGCGCTGGGTAGCACCACGTTCGTGCCGGGCCCGATCCGGGACTGCGAGACGTCCGCGCGCGGAAACAGGAGCACCGGGGCGCCCTGGGTATCGACGAGCAGGGCGGTGAGATAGCCCTCGTGGGCGGACGTGAAGCGGTAGACGATCTCCTCGCCGATCCGGAGGGGCCCCTCCCCGTCCCGTTCCACGCGGATCGCGACTTCGGGACCGGGCCAGGTCGACTCGATCGCCTCGAGTGCGATCCGTGTCGCTTCCCGGGGCGACGCGAGCGCGCTGGACGCCGCGAGCAGCAGCGCGGTCAGGAGGGCGCCCCCGCACACGCGCGGGAGCGCGGTCGAGAGGCCGCCCCCGCACACGCGCGGGAGCGTCGGTCGGATTCGTCGGGTCATGCGAGGCTCCGCGGTGGGCCCGCGCCGCACGCACGCACGCGGCGGCTCGGGCGAGGAAGTTCCGGCTCGGGGGCAGACGACGCGCCGGAGAACGAGGTTGCGACGCCGGCGCACCCCGCGCCCGGGGCGCGTTCGTCCCGCCTTCCGCTCCTGCGGCCCACCGGAGCGCAAGGGAGGTTTCCTACCTGAGGGCCGATCCGAGGCCCTCGGGTTCCGGGCACCCGGGGGAGACCGGGACGCCCCGGACCGCCCGCAGACGGCGAGACGGCCGCGCGCGGCGTTGCCTGCTCGCTCGGCGAGCCCCGACCGCTCATCCCGTGAGCCAGGCGTAGGCGATCAAGCCCGCTCCAATCACGGCGATCACGCCGATCGCGATCCAGCTCGCACTCCCCCCGCGACCCGCTCGTTCCGTCTCCCCTCGTCCGCCGGCGACGACCGGCGCCTCGCGCGCGGGGACGTCCGCCACGCAGCGGAGATGATCGCCCCCGAAGACGAGATTCATTCCGACTTCGAGCTCCACCGGCTCCTCCGTCGGGTAGCCATCGATCGAAACCGACTTGCCTTCGGAAGGAGTGAGGATCCACGAACCTTCGGGGCTTCCGGCGATCACGGCATGCTCCCGGCTCGCCGACGCCGTGTACAGGCGCAGATCGTTGTGCTCGGCGCGGCCGATCTGAACCTGCCCCTGCGCCGCGTCGAGTCGCAGCCGCTCCCCGCGCCCGAGCGAGGGCTCGATGCGTTCGAGGAGCATCGGAGGCAGTGATGCACTCGGTGCGATGGCGGTCCTCGACTCCGCGAGGGTGTCCGGGGCCGGCGCGTCGCCACCGTCGCCGAGGGAGACCACGGTCGGGTCCTCCTCGATCGCCGAGACCACCGTCGCTTCCTCGTCGGCCGGTTCCGGCACCGGCCGCGTTCCCTCGTCTTCGACCGCGCCCAGCGGACGCGTCTCCGATCGACTTTCTCCGCCGTCCACCGACAACGCCTTCCTTCCCCCGCAGCACGCCGGCAGCCTTCTCGCGGCCGACCGCAGGTCGAACGCAAGCCGCCCGCAACGCGCCCCTCCTACGTTAATTCAAGGCTCCCGCGAAAGCATTCGACGCGCCGCTCCGTCAAGGCGACGCGAAGAACGACCGATCCGCGACTCGATCGATCATGACTGGACACCCCCGAGAAAACCCCGCGAAGCCGAAGGATTCCCGCGGCCGCAAACGCCCGGGCCGGCGACGCTCCCGTTCGGGGGACGGGCGGAAGTCGCGCGACTACGCGCGCCTCGCATCGATCGATGGTCGACATCCCCTGGCGCGAACCGCACCGAGCGCCGTCGTGCCCTACCCCGCCCGGCGTCGGAGCGACGCCAAGGTCGCCTACTTCAACTTCGCCCTCGCCCGGGAGATCGGCCTGCTCCCACCGGGCCACGCCGACCGGCTGACGGCCCCGCTGCGCGACGCGCTGCTCGACACGTTCGGCCTGCAGATCGTCAACGAGTGGGACGAGGCGCACGGTCGCTTCGCCCAGCCCGGCGACCGTCTTCCCCATCCCTACATGGCGACGCGCTACCTCCAGCTCCAGCACCCCGACAAGCGCGGTCTGAACTCGGGGGACGGTCGCAGTATCTGGAACGGCTCCTTCCGGGGGCGAGGCGGGAGCTTCGACGTCTCCAGCTGCGGCACCGGCGTCACGCGTCTCTGCCCGGCGACGTCCGAGCTCGGCGAGTTCTTCCGGACCGGGAACGTCATCACCGACTACGGCTGCGGGACCGCCCACGTGGACGAAGGCCTCGGCGCGGCCTTGATGAGCGAAGCCTTCCACCGGAACGGCGTGCGGACCGAGCGCGTCCTCGCGGTCCTCGCGATGCCTTCGGGCTTCGCGATCAACGTGCGTGTCGCTCCGAACCTCCTTCGCCCTTCCCATTTCTTCGGCCTGCTCCGACGCGGCGAGCACGCCGACCTGCGCCACCTCGTCGACTACTACGCGGAACGCGAGATCCGGGACGGCCGCTGGCCGAAGCTCCGCTCCGCCCCCGCCCGCTACCGCCACCTCGCCGATCGCGTCGCAACGGACTTCGCACGCGCCGTCGCGACCTTCGAGAGCGAGTACATCTTCTGCTGGCTCGACTGGGACGGCGACAACGTGCTGACCGACGGCAGCATCCTCGACTACGGCTCGGTCCGGCAGTTCGGCCTCTATCACCACTCCTACCGCTTCAAGGACACCGACCGGTACTCGACCTCGATCCCGGAGCAGCGCCGCAAGGCCCGGCAGATCGTCCAGCGCTTCGTCCAGATCCGGGAGCTGCTGCTGACCGGTCGAGCGCCTTCTCTCGAGACGTTGAAGGCGGACGCGACGCTCCAACGCTTCGACCGCGAGTTCGAAGCGGAGCGGCGTCGCCTCTTCCTCCGCCAGATCGGACTCGAGGCGCGCGACGCGCGGGCCCTCGAGCGCGACCGTCCGGAGTCCCTCGAGCGACTCCTCGCGCTGCATCATCGCCTCGAGCGACGCAGGTCGTCCCGCGGCGAGCATGCGGTTCCGGACGGCCTCTCCTGGAACGCGATCTACTGCATGCGCGACGTCCTGCGCGAGCTGCCCGCGCGACTCCTCGAACGAAGCGACGAGGACGATCCGCGCCTCTCTCCGAAGGCTTTCTACGACGTCGCGCTCTCGGACTACGCCTCGCGAGCGGACCGCCGCCTCACGACGCATCGACGCCGCGTCGCGCATGCCTATCAGCAGGCGTATCTCGACCTGATCGACACCCTGTCCGCGAGGCGGCGGCGTTCCCGACGCGCGACGCTGACCCACCTCCTGCCGAGCGCGCGGAGCCGCAATCCCTACGCGCGCATGACCGGCGACGGGTTGACCCATGCGACGCGCCGGCTGAGCGTCAATCGCGGACGCCTCCGTCCCGAAGAGTCCCATCGCCTGATCCAGGCCTTCGCCGACTCTCAGCAGCGCGAAGCGGCGCCGGCCCCGGACCTCTCGAACGAGCGCCCCCTCGTCCAACGACTCCTGAGCGATCTCCTCGCCATCACGCGGGACTTCCGCGAGAGCCTCTGAGCCCCGGCCAATCCGCGAGGCGGGCGGTGGGCGACACGAAAAAAGAGCGAAATTCCCGATTCCGTGACGGTCGTCACGGAATCGAATGCGCGTCCGACGGATAAATAGGCCAGCCCCAGAGCGCTCGGCCCACCCACTGGGCCGATCAACCCAGCGAGGTCGTCCGTGGACGAGATCAGCATCACCATCGCCTTCGCCCTCCTCGGCCTGACCTGGCTCACGCTCCGCGGCATGGACGGCCGCGAGCACCGCCGTCACCGCCGCTAGCCCCCTCACCCCTGCGAGCCCAGCCGCCGTTCGCGCGCGCGGAACCCCTCGGCCGACCCGATCGGCGGACGAAGTGGCCGCGGACTAGAGCGACTCGACGTCGAGGCGGACCTTGATCGGGTCCATGCCGACGATCCGCAGGGCGGGAGGGTGCTCGACCTGCTCGGGATCGACGGCGAAGGTTCGCCGTCCCTGGTCGACCAGATCCCCGTCGACGCGCACGACGAACCCGTCGTCCGGAGCCATGACGAAGTCGCGTCGGCGGCCCTCGAACTCCACGTCGACGTTCGCCGGCTCGACGCTCGCGACGCGATAGCCTTCCGGCACGTTCTCGATCACCACGGGGATCGAGCGCGAAGTCCGGTCGACCATCGCGCCGGGTCCGGTCAGGATCCAGAGCCCCGTCGCGATCGCGGTCGCGAGGACGCCTTCCCGCCAGCGCCGCTTCGCGAGGTTCAGACGCGACAGGACCCACGGCTCGCGACGACGGCGCGCGCTGCGCTCCAGGAACTTCTCGACGAGGCCCCGCAGCGCATCGGGCGTCTCGACGGGCGTGAGGCGACCCCGCCAGGCGACGGAAACCACCCCGCGCTCCTCGGACACGACGATGCACAGGGCGTCGCTCCGCTCGGCGAGTCCGAGCGCTGCGGCGTGCCGCGTGCCGCCCTCCCCCAGCTGGTCGAACTCCGTCGAGAGCGGCAGATGCACGCCGAAGCGGGCCACCTTTCCGCCGCGGATCACGATCGCGCCGTCGTGTCCCGGCGTCTTGGTATCGAGGAGGCTCCGCAGGAGCGGCTCGCTCACCCGTCCACCCAGGTGGTGCCCCCCGTCGAGGAAGCGGTCGATCGGCTCCCGACCGGGCAGCACGAAGAGCGTGCCGACCCGCGCGTTCGCGAGCGAGAAGCAGAGCGCTCCGAGCTCGTCGAGGACGTCGGCGCCCGGTCGCGGCGTCGCGCTGCGCATCAGCCAGAGCGGAAGCCCCTCGAAGAAGCGACGCAGATCGTCCTGGAAGACGACGATCAGGACGAGCGCGGCGATCGCGATGAAGCCCTGGAGCAGCGTCGTCGTGAGCCGCAGGTCGAGCAGCGAAGCCAGCCCGAAGAGGGCACTCACGATCGCCACTCCGCCGAGGGCCGCCCGCACGCGCGACTCGCGGACCCACGCGATCGCGATCCAGCAGAGCACCGAGACGATCATCACGTCCAGCACGTCGACGAAGCGGAGTCCCGCCTCCGCCGAATCGGCCACAGCTCCCGCGTCCACCACCACTCCACCGACCCGGACCCTGCGGCAGGGCGGTCGGTTCCGGTTCGCTCGGCGCGCCGGCATCGCCGCGCAGCGCGAGGGGTCTGGTCCTGAGACTCCAACCGGGGGGTGTCGACCGCGAATCGCGTTCGATGCAGACGGTTTAGCGCAGATCCCGAACCCGATCGAGAGAGGCGGCGCGCGCGCGACCCAACGCATACCCTTGAGACCGTCCGCCTGAACAGGAGCCCGACTTGCGATACCTCCACACGATGGTCCGCGTGACCGACATCGATGCCTCCCTCCGCTTCTACTGCGATCTGCTCGGCCTCGAGGAACGCCGCCGCATCGACGTCGAAGCCGGCCGCTTCACCCTCGTCTTCCTCTCCGCCCCCGGCGACGAATCGGCCCAGGTCGAGCTCACCCACAACTGGGACCCGGAGCCCTACGACGGGGGCCGCAACTTCGGCCACCTCGCCTACGAGGTCGAGGACATCTACGCCCTGTGCCAGAAGCTGATGGACGGGGGCGTCACGATCAACCGACCGCCCCGCGACGGCCACATGGCCTTCGTCCGCTCGCCCGACGGCATCTCGATCGAGCTGCTCCAGAAGGGCGGGAGCCTGGCGCCGCAGGAGCCCTGGGCGTCGATGGAGAACACCGGCGCCTGGTAGCCGGAGACGCCGGCGCGGGACCGTGACCGCGCCCCGGGCGTCCGCCGCAGTCGCACCTCCAGCGAAGGCCCGAGCCGGGATCGCCCCCCAGCGCGCGACCGTCGCACCCTGAAACGCCGCTCTCGCGCGAGCGTGACGCGCGTCACCGGATTGCGCTGCGAGAAGCCCCGCCGGATCGGGATGGGGAAATTAATCGGCAGCGGGACGGCAACTTGCTCAAGGCTTGCCGGTCGGATTCCGATCCGGCTGCACATGTTGCGACACGAACGTTCCGCGCCGATCTGGCTCTTCTCCTTCGTCGACCTGGCGTTCCTGCTCCTGATCGCCTTCACCCAGATCGGGCCGCGGGACGTCGCGGACGCCCTCGATCTGGCGACGCTCGAGATCCCGCGCATCCAGGGCCCGGGGAACGCTGCCGACCTGCCGGCCGATGGCGCGGTCTGGCAGCTGCGGGTCCACCCGGTCGCGACGCCGATCGACGAATCGATCGACCACGCGCCCTTCGTCCTCGTGGAGCCGGGTACCGACCCGGACGTCGCCGAGCGCCGCGGCGCCGCGGCGCTCGGCGAGGCGCTCGCCGTCCTCGACCAGCGGGGAGAGGCGAAGCCGATCCTCGCGCCCCATCGCGATGCCCGCGCCGAAGACCTGCTGGTGGCCGTGTCCCTGCTCGACGAGAGCTGGGGCGGCACGCGGACCGCCGCCGTCCGCCCGTCCCCCGCCCACGACCGCGCAGCCCCCGACGTCCTCACCGACGTCGCCAGCGCGCCGACGGAAGCACGTTAGTCGCGATGGAGCGTCTCCTGATGCATCGCCGCTACGGGCGCGGGGCCGCCCGTCTGCCCCTCGGCACGCCGCTCGAGGCCGAGTCGCTGTCGCACCTCGCACTGACGCCGGCCGTCGGCGAACGCATCGGTTCACTCGCGCCGGGTCTCGGCTGCCTCGCCCTCGCCCTGCTCGTCGGCTCGCTCGCCTCCTCGGTGACCGCGCCGACCGCCCCTCTCGACGCGCCGACGATGATCGTCGCCGACGCCTGGGACGTGCCTCCCGACCCGATCGTCGCGCCGCCTCCGCCGCCCACGGCGATCGTACGCAACGAGCCCGCGCCGACCGCGGTGCCCGAACCGCCGGCGGTCTCCGTGCCGACGCCCGAGGCGTCCCCTGAGCCCTTCGATCCCCGCGCGCTCGTCGCGAGCCGCGCCGTCCCGATTCCCGAGACCGCCGCGGCCCCCGCGCCGAGCCGGACGACGGTGTCGCGCCCCGGCGGACTCCCGACCGCGCGCGACCTCGCGCTCGCGGTGCCGCGAAGCCCGCGCGCCGGGGCCGTCCCCGTCGCCGCGACGGCGACCCGGTCGTCCGTCCCCGACGTGGCCCGACCGATCGCGAGTGGCCCCGCAACGACGACGAGCGAAACGCCGGCCTGGGATGCCATTGAGGAGCGACGCGCCTTTCTCGCCGCACTCGAAGCCGAGCCCGCTTCGCCCCCGGCCTTCGCCGAACGTGCCCTCCCGGCCGTCGCGACGCCGACGAGCGCCGCCGCCCGGGCCGTCCGCGAGGCGGCGCTCGACCAGCTCCATGCGGAGGGATGGGAAGCCGTCCCCCTCGAAGACCTGCCCGACTGTCAGCCCGCCGGACGTCAGGACGCGCTGAAGCGACGCATCCTGCTCGCGGCCGCCGAACGACCGACCTGTACCCACGCCGAAGGCGCCTACCGCTTCCTCGAGACGCGGAACCTGAACGCCTTCCTCATGGGCTTCCGAACCGTCGACACGCCCACGCGGACCACGAGCGGTCCACGAAACGCGTGCGAAGTCCTGGAGCGCGCCCTGCGTTGCCTGGAAGGAACTCCCAGCAAGGAGATCGAATCGAGATGATGAAGACATCCACCGACCATGGCGCGCGTCGAGCCGCACGACGGCACGCAGCCGCGTGGCGAAGCGGCGCCGCCCTCGCGATGCTGGGCGGGCTCTTCGCCCTCGTGGCGACGCCAGCGGCCGCGGCCAGCCAGCCGAGCTGGAACGACTACCTCGATCACGCCTACGTGTACTCGGCGGCGGACGAGGACGATCTCCGTGGGCTCCTCGAGCGGACCACGCTGGTGGTCGGACGCAGTCTCGCGGACTACCACGCCGAGACCTTCCCCGCGCTGGCCGCTCGCAAGACGCCGATGACCGAGATCCAGCTGCGACGCAAGGCGATCGCGGAGCTCCTGCTCCACCGGATCGGTGAACGGAGCTCGGGCATCGCGGACGCGGTCGCGACGATCGACCAGCTCGACGATCGCCTCGATCGTCACGAGAACCGCTACTGGTTCCACACGATCCACGCGCACGAAGCGCTCCAGGCGGGCGACGCCGCGGCGTTCGTCGACCAGATCCTCTCGGTCTGGCTCGGCGTGATCACGCCGCTCGAGGTGCCCTTCGAGACCTACAAGACCCTCGCCCTGACCGAGAACGGCAATGCCGGCTTCGTCCGGACCCTGCCCCATCTCTACGAGAGCGTCGCGCGGCTGATCCTGGTCCAGAGCCAGACGGCGGCCCTCGACGGAGACATCGACTCCCTCGGCGCGATCGCCCGCGTCCTCACCGACGAGCGCGTCGGCGCGGACCCGGAAGCGATCCCGGTCGACGCGACCTCGAAGGCCTTCCTCGACCACGTCGTCGCCCGACTCGACGGTGCGGAGAGTGACGGCGGCAGCCTCAGCTACACGCTGGCGCTGATCGAGGCCGAGCGCGCCCACCAGCGCGCGCGCAAGTCCCTCGCCGACAACGGCTTCGACGCCGGCAGCGAGGCGGCGGTCCGCGACACCGTCGCGGCCTACCAGCGCGCCATGCGCAACGCGAACACCCTCCAGGGTCAGGTCGCCATCTACTCCCGGGCGCTGCGCCAGGTCGGCGAAGTCTTCGCCACGGCCGAGCGGACGGAGACCGAGGTCGGCCTCGACATCCCCTTCAGCATCGAGCGCGCCCTCGAGCTCTACGAGGAGCTCCATGCCGCCAAGGACGGAGACTGGGCGCGGCAGGGCTACGTCGACCAGGGACGCGATGCCTACCTCGCGGCGATGCGGGGCCTCTGGTCCGAGATCCAGGAGGCGAGCTTCAACGCCGCCGCCTACTACATGTCCCGGCGCGACCAGGAAGGACCGGCTTCGGACGAGGCGATCGTCCACGCGATCAACACCTACTCCCGCTACCTCCACGCCTTCGAGTCCTTCGCGGGCGACCCGAGCGGCGAATCCCTTCCCGACTCGGCCTACTTCGGCGCCTATCTGGCCGCGCGCGGCATCGGGGACGGCGTGCTCTTCTTCGCCGGCGGCGACGCTTCGGTCGACCAGCTCGAAGAAGCGATCACCCAGTACCAGACGGCCCTCGGCTACTTCCCCTTCGACCGGGACCTGTGGTCGACCCTCGCGGTCGCCCTCCAGCGCTCCGGTCGCGAGAGCGACTTCCTCGCGGTGGCCAAGCCGATCGCGGACGGCGTCGTCCGCTCCCGCCACCTCGATCGGTGGATCGAGAACGGCAGCGTCTGGGGCCAGGAGATGGCCAGCTTCCGCAACGCCTTCGAGAACGATCGCAGCCTCGTCTACTTCGGCTTCGCGGACGAGACGAAGCTGCCGGAGCTGGAAGCCGAGTTCGCCCGGCTGAAGGCCGAGCGGGACGAGGTCAGCGCGCGGGTCGCCGCGACGCGCAACGAGCGCGACGAGCTCCACGCCGCCCGCCGGGAAGCCCACCGCCTCGCGGCGGAGCTCTCGGGGGAGAACGAGGGGCCGACTCCGCCCGCCGTCGCCGTGGGCGGCAACGGCCGGACCCGCGAGAGCGAGCAGATCGCTCAGCTCGGCCTCGACCTCGAGCGCCTGGGCTCCAATCACGAACGGCTCGAGGCGCGCATCCGTGCGATCGCCCACTCGCTGCCGACCTTCAAGGCCACGCTCGGACACGAGGCGCTGCAGCGCGAGCTCGCCGCCCAGCGCGACCACCCGGTCCACGGCCTGCTCCGCCGCTACGCGGAGGAGTACGCCCCGACGACCGGCCCCGAGCCGGCCGCGGAAACCGCCAGCGCCGGTTCGCAGGCCGCCTGGCAGGCGCTCCAGAGCTGGGCCGCCGGGGAGGACCGATGAGCCCTCTCCTCCATCAACGAGATCGACACGCAAGACGAGGAACGAAGACGATGAAACGAACCCGCCGACTCGGGGCGCCGCTCGCCCTGAGCCTCGCCACCGCGGTCCTTTCGACGGGCTGCCTCTTCCAGAATGGCCCGCAGGCTGCGTTCTTCGAACGCCAGTCGGGAAGCGAGGCGCTCGAGGCGCAGCTCGCCGGCGAAGCCCTGGCCCAGCGCAAGTACTCGATGCGCCGGGTCCGGCGCGACCTCGGGAGCTTCCGGCTCACCCTCGAACAGCTCCAGCGCCACGGCAAGGCCGCCGGCATCGACCGCTTCGTCCGATTCGCGCGGCCCTACCTGACCGATCGCGTCGACCCGCTGATCGAGCACGACGGCGCCGTCTCGCATCCGGAGCTCCGGCCCTTCCATGCGGAGCTGCTGCTCTCGAAGGCCGTGCTGCTCCATCAGATCGGTGACGCCGGGGCGGTCCGCGCGACGATCGACCGGCTCGAGAACGAGTTCGCCTCGATGACCAGCATGCTCGTCCTCTATCCGACGGGACAGGCGGTCACCCTCGAGCAGGGCATCGCGCTGCTCCGCCACCAGACGGGAGGTGCCTGATGGACCCGGCGCTTCTCGAACCCGTCCTCGACCTGGGGAGTGGTGAGCTCCGCGTGACCCTCGTGGTCTGTGCGATCTCGCTGATCGCCGTCTGGATTCCGCTGGCACGAGGCACCCTCCTCTGCTGGCGGGCCCGACGCGCCACGGCGCTGCCGCGCGGTGGCCGCATCGACACTGCCGAGAGCGGCGTCGCGGCCCTGACCCGGACCGTCGCGGCCTCCGCCGCGGGGCAGCTCGACGGCGAGCCCGACCTGCCCTTCGTGCGCGATGCGGCCAAGCAGCTCGTGATCGACGACTACGAGACGAGCTTCGCCCAGCCGATCTCGATGTACGCGAACATCCTGCCGCCGATCGGCTTCATCGGGACGACGTGCGGCCTCGCCGTGCTGCTGCTCTCGATGCGGCTCTCGAACGACGTCCTGCAGATGGGTGCCCTCGCCCTGGCGCTCTCGTCGACGATCTTCGCGCTCGTGGGATACGCGACCCTGGAGAGCCTGAAGATCAATCTCTACGGACGCCTCGCACGCTCGATCGACGCGGGGCTTCGGGAGAGCGATGCAGACGAAGGGGACGCCTAGACCGAATCGACCCGATCCCCGCGATCGAGACGAAGAACGGCCGGCCTCCGGAACGGAGGCCGGCCGTTTCTCGTTTCCAGCGGGTTGCCGGTCGGCCGCCGCCCCTCGCCCGCCGAGATGCCGGCGGCAAAGTCGTCGCCATCGGTGCCGGGGATCACCGTTTTCCAGGTCATCGGTCACGCCCACGACGATTCCGCGCCACGAATCGGCGACCCGTGAGGGGCGTCACCGAGGCTTCGCCCGCATCGCCCGAATCGCTGGTCATGTCGATCATGAACCTGCGACTCAAGAATCCGTCCCGCCCTCGAGCGCCGCGCGCAGCCACGTCGCGGATCCGCACCGCGCTCAGGACCGGCGGCCTGACGGCACTGCTCACCCTCGGCTTCGTGGGCGAGACGGCGGCGGCCCCGGAGCAGCACGTCGTGGTCTTCCGCCCGAGCCGGTCGCCCGACGTGGTCGGATACGTCCTGCACGTCGGCACCGAGAGCGGAAACTACGCGCAACAGGTCGACCTCGGCCAACCGAGTGAATGGGACAACCTGATGGCGTACGCGACCAACATCGAGACGTCGGTGGACATCTTCGTCGCGCTGTCCGGCTACGACGAGAACGGCCTCGAGTCTCCGCTGTCCAACGAGTACCGCCTCGCGGCGGCAGTGGCGCCTCCCCCGTCTGGCCAGGAGCCTCCCCCCGCCCCGACGCCTGATCCGCCCGCGGACCCGACGCCGGATCCCGCCCCCGCTCCGAGCCCGGATCCTGGCTACGGCACGACCCTGCCGGCGGTCCATGCCATGACCAACCTTGGGATCACGTCCGACGCCAATGGGCTCATCTCGATGATTCGCGGCGACGGCAGCAGCTTCAGCCTGACGATCGACTCCCTCGCAGGTGCCCGGGACCTGCGCCCGACGCGGTGTGACCTCGACGGCGACGGCGACAGCGATCTCGTCCTCGGCTTCGGCTCTGGCAGCGACGGTCAGGTCGCTTTGATCCACCTCGAGGACGACAGCGTATCCTCGGTCGAGTCAGTGATCGCCGGCGACGCCGGCTACCACGCGGCCGACGGCCAGACCTACCCGGCCTGTGGCGACGTGGACGGAGACGGCCGGAACGAGCTCGTGGTCGGGATGGGGCCGGCCGCCGATGCCGAGCTCGCCGTCTTCGACAGCGCCGACACCGGATTCGCGCCCTTCAGCGGCCGGGTGGGGGGTGTCTTCCGGACGCCGATCCCGGCCGGACTGGCCACCTCCAGCACGGCCTGCGTTCCCGCCCTCGGTGACATCGACGGCGACGGGCGCGACGAGCTCGTCGTCGGCTTCCCGGCGGATGGCCACCGTTCGATCGCGATCCTGGACGATGGTCTGCGTGACTTCGCCGCCCACGAGAGCCTCGAGGCCGGTGACGGGATCGTCCGCGTCGCGCACCAGGAGGACACGCCCGATCCGAGAGGTGGGACCTACCCGGCGCTCGGAGACTGGGACGGAGATGGACTCGCCGAGTTCGCCATCGGGTACGGCGACGACGGCGGAGGGTGGATGGTCTTCCTCGACGACGGCGTGAATTCGCGACTCGACCGCTATGCCGGCTACCTGCACGTCCGTCCGGGCCGCGAGGAAGACCGGTCAGCGGGGGCAGCGATCCGTCCGACCTTTGGCGACATCGACGCCGACGGCCGGGACGAGATCGTCGTCAGCTTCGGCGACCGGGGCGGGGATCAGCTCCAGGTCTTCGAGGACATGTTCACCGGCAGCCGCAACCTCTCTCGAGGTGGTGCGGGCTTCGTCGACGCCGGGGACGGGAACGCCCGCTGGATGGCGGCACCCGAGCGATAGACCGCGCCGCCCCGCCCGGCCGTGTCCGGCGTCCCGCCGCGTGAGGCGCGACCCCAAACGAAAAACGGCCCCCGCGATTCCGACTCGTTCGTCGGTTCGCGGGGGCCGTTCAGTTCAATCCCACCGTCGCGCTACTCTCCCACCCAAGAAATGGGCAGTACCATCGCCGAAGCAAGGCTTAACTTCCGTGTTCGGAATGGGAACGGGTGTGGCCCTTGCTCTATGGACGGTGGGAAAACCGTCTTTTCGTCAGGGCGTCGTACACGTACGACGCTTAGAAATAGATCCAGTGGATCTTGATCGTCGAATATCTTTCCGGGCTGGAGCGTCTTGCCCAGCGCGATGAATTGAATGCTCACTACTTTCGTAGAGATGCTGCGTAGTGCAGCGACCCAGTCTCTCGACTTGTCCAATTTGATTTGGTCAAGCCTCACGAGCGATTAGTATCGGTCAGCTTCACACATTACTGCGCTTCCACCTCCGACCTATCAAACTCCTCGTCTTGGAGTGCTCTTCAGGAACCGAAGTTCAGGGAGATCTCGTCTTGGGGCTGGCTTCCCACTTAGATGCTTTCAGCGGTTATCCAGTCCGAACTTAGCTACCCGGCTATGCTGCTGGCGCAACAACCGGTCCACCATTGGTTCGTCCATCCCGGTCCTCTCGTACTAGGGACAGATCCCCTCAAATCTCCTGCGCCCACGGCGGATAGGGACCGAACTGTCTCACGACGTTCTAAACCCAGCTCGCGTGCCACTTTAATCGGCGAACAGCCGAACCCTTGGGAGCTGCTTCACCCCCAGGATGTGACGAGCCGACATCGAGGTGCCAAACCTCCCCGTCGATGTGAACTCTTGGGGGAGATAAGCCTGTTATCCCCGGCGTACCTTTTATCCGATGAGCGATGGCCCTTCCATTCGGGGCCACCGGATCACTAAGACCTAGTTTCCTACCTGCTCGACTTGTAGGTCTCGCAGTCAAGCTCTCTTCTGCCTTTACACTCTACGGCTGATTTCCAAACAGCCTGAGAGAACCTTCGCGCGCCTCCGTTACTCTTTGGGAGGCGACCGCCCCAGTCAAACTACCCACCACGCAGTGTCCCCGACCCGGATGACGGGCCTAGGTTAGATCAGCAGCACAGCAAGGCTGGTATTTCAAGGTTGACTCCACCGAATCTGGCGATCCGGTTTCAAAGTCTCCCAGCTATCCTACACGTACTGAACCGATGATCACTGCGAAGCTGTAGTAAAGGTGCACGGGGTCTTTCCGTCCTGCCGCGGGTCGCCGGCATCTTCACCGGCAATTCAATTTCGCTGAGTCTCTGGCTGAGACAGTGGGGAAGTCGTTACGCCATTCGTGCAGGTCGGAACTTACCCGACAAGGAATTTCGCTACCTTAGGACCGTTATAGTTACGGCCGCCATTAACCGGGGCTTCAGTTCAGAGCTTCGACCGAAGTCTAACTCCTCCCGTTAACCTTCCGGCATTGGGCAGGCGTCAGTCCCTATACGTCGTCTTGCGACTTAGC
>Ga0180430_10000059_pt1 | contig 126326 bp, 127 predicted proteins | sample SS_ome_9_FD_132999 | JGI IMG/M metagenome (GOLD analysis project Ga0180430, IMG submission 132999) | Hypersaline lake sediment archaeal communities from the Salton Sea, California, USA - SS_1_S_2 metaG | ecosystem: Environmental > Aquatic > Non-marine Saline and Alkaline > Hypersaline >...
GGTCTTATATCAGCGATTTTTTTTCATCAAATTATTTTTTGTCCGGTACAGAGATCATTTCTACGTTGTCTGTTAAATTACTGTCAGCGTTAAATAGGAATGTCACCTTTTGCGTTTTTTTTTTGCAAAAATATATAATTAATTAAAATGCTAAAATGCCATTGGAAAAAAATTGAGGTTTTATGTCACTAAAAATACCTTCAGACCTTTATAGAAAAATTTCATCTGAAGATACAAACCCAGCAACTGGTATGGTTTTAAATCCAGAAGATTTAAGGATTAAAGCTAAAATACAGCGATTAAATCGAGAAAAGTTGTTGGTAACACCTGTTTCCCCAATCACGAGGGGTTTTGTTCCTACTGCCATTGACAAAAATTTAAAAGTCCACAAAGAAGGAAGTGGTACTGCTGTACTTTCAGATGGGAGCATACCCGATAAGGTTGTAAAAACTCATACATGTGAAGGTATGGCCTCTTAAATTGGTGATGAAGGTAAATTGCTGTATCATTTACATACTCAGGATCGAAATGGCGAATTTGTACCCAAGTTATATTCTTTATTTAAATTTAGGGATGGTTCAAAGGGCATATGTATGGAAAAATTAGGTCCTGATATCTATGGTGCAGTCACCAGCCAGGGTAAGAGATGGAAATTAGATGATCCTCGATTATTTCAAATTTGTGAGCTTATCCTATTTTATCATGAAAACGGACTTCTTTATGGAGATATTAAACCTAATAATTTTGGGTTTGTACGATCCCGAGTAGACAAGGTAAAAGGTTTTGATTTTGATGCTTCTCAATTAGTATTACCTCATGAAACTTGCTCTGGGACTATAACGCCTAGACCTTATAGATCTCCTGAAGTGATTTCAAAAAATCCCTACACCACAAAAACAGATGTTTTTAGTCTGGGTTGTTTGCTCTTTGAGCTATATGCTGGGGAGTTGTTTGTAGATTGGAACGGGCGTTATCGAAGCGAAAGCGAAGAAGAAGAGTCTAGTTATAACTTGATACATCTTCATATTTTATTTAAACGTCTAAAAACATTTCCTATGCGTCCCTTTATAAATAGAGCTTCTTTTTGGGATTATTGTGAATATAGCCCTCAAAATTATTTCAGTTATAACCCTTTTTACAGCTTAATTAGGTTAAAAAAATTGAGTGAAGAGGTTTCAATAAATAGTGAATATTTTGTAGATACCTTAAATAGAAAGTTTGCAGAGGATGGAGTTTCAGATCAAAAAGGAAAAGAATTTATCCATCTCCTTAAAAAAATGTTAGAAGTGGACCCCAGCGAACGCATCTCGATGGAAGAGGTTGTTAAACACCCCTTTTTTGCTCGTCATACAAGCAAAAACAAAGCAACTGGAACAACAGAAGTACCCGAGCCTAGGAGAAAAAAATTAAAGACGAAGCATTGAAAGTCTAATAAGCCGACTAATAAGCCAAATCTTTATTAAAATTTTTCATTAGTAGATCACTAAAATTAAAATGTTTCTGAGAAATTGTGAACCATAAAGAAATTAGTATCGCGCAAGGATATAAAAAGCACCGTCATCCACGGAAATTTCTTTAATGACTTTTTATGTTGAGGACTTGTTCAATAGTGTCTATAAATTAATTGATTAATATCACTATCCTCAAGATAACTCCGATATTTAGGTTGGATTTTTTCTAGTTCTTGTGTGAGTAATTTTCTTATCTCTGGATCTCTTAATAAATAGAGGTTCGTCTTTTTTTATAAATGATCGTATACCAATTTTCTTTAAATTAGCCCATGTGCGTGATCAAAAAGATCTAACCCCTCCTTGTTTGTCTTCAAATGCATTCCATGCCTTACAACTTGCATTTACTTTAAATACTCAAAAACTTTTTCTCTTAAATAACTTGAATCTTTTAAACAAGTCATTGCATGCTGATGCACTGCTCTCTCCTTAAAAAGAGAAAATCTTGCATTATTTCTGAAAATTTAAACGGTTCTTAACAGTCGAATAAAGAAAAACAGAACTACAGAACAGCGTTATTTTATAAGCAGCTTATCCGGAACGAGCATGGTCCTGAAAATATGGCTATATTAAGACATTTTGAACTAAATCTAGTGATAGAAAATAACGAAGCTAAAACAAGTCTCAAAAGGTGGTGAATCAGATAGAAACTCCCGCGATTTTTATTCAGGGGAGGAAGATTGATAATATCAGTCTATCAGAACTTTTTCATCGCATTGAATTTTTTTTAGAGAGGAAACATGGTTAAAAGACCATTCCTACTGTGTGCTTGGCTCCTAGCTTTTATGGGAACTATTCTAAGTCTTCTTATAGGGGAAATCCTTGATTATGATCCTTGTGTACTTTGTTGGTACCAAAGGATATGTCTATTCCCATTAAGCATTATTCTAGCAATCGGTATCTATCGAGATGATCGAAAAGTGGGGATCTACGTGGTTCCTCAAGTTTTATTAGGTTTATCCATCGCTCTTTATCAATTTAGTCTACCCTATCTTCTCTTGTATCGAGGCCTAGTCCCAAAGTGTACGTTTGGAAAAAGCTGCATAGACTCTCCTTTCGAATTTGGATTTGTTAATTTTCCTTTTTTAAGCTTTGTGGGGTTCTTAGTCATTTTGGTATTTCTTCTTCTTTCATTAAGAAGATCCTAATTTGCCATCTTTAAAATCTAATTTTATTAAAATCTTTTCTATTAATGAGTGTGTCCAGGTTTCAACACAATTGTGCTAGCTTCTGGAAAAAAGAAAAACCTCGTTTAGAGCAGAGTAATTTCTCCAAAAAATAGAACCTGAAGCACCTTGGATAAAATTTCTAAATTGATCAAAGCCAATTGCATGCTTTTTGAATAAACCAATAATTACGTCAATAGAAGCCATATTTTACAGGAATCTTAGAGCTTCCTTCTAGCCTGAGGTTGCCAAATTGAGTAACTTTGCAAAAGTAAAATTGTAAAAGAAAGGTCTACCTCATCGTTAAATAGGAATGACCTATCTAAAAAAAACAGTGACTTATAGAATATCTATAGGTTTTAAACATATTTTAGCTATTTAGGCACCCAAATCCCATCATCTACCATAATATTTTGAATCGTAGATACGGATATCTCAATATTATGCTCTTCTGACAGCTTTTCATGGACTAAAGCAGGTCCAAAATCACTATATTGAATAGATGAGACCCAAAACACAACTTTTTAAATGTTTACATATCTCACGGTTGCTTGCCTTGCCCCGATTTCGGGAAACAAGGCCCTTCAAGCCATTTTCCCTAAATCTTTTGCAAAGCCGCTTTATCTGTCTGATGCTTTAATCAAGCTGATCAGCAGCTTCTATTTGCCTTAAGCGCTTATCTATCACTTTTTACAAGACCTTCATTTTATCTAAATCACTGTTGCTCAATTTTATATATCCCCCCCATGTTAGCTGTCCTCCTTCTATTGATTAGAATTATTTATCAACAAAAGGTCACGTTTCTATTTAATCAAAAGGGGGTATTTTTATTTAATTACCTAACTTGCTAGTTCAAAAAATTTGCTTGTTCATTCTTGCTTATGCATCAAATTTTTTGAACTAGCAAGTTAGGTTAAGACTTAAGCTCTAAATCAGCTATGATTTTATCTCTATAAGTATTTGTGAAAGAAAAATTAAACTTTTTAAGCAACCCTTGCATCTCAATATTTTCATGGAGCATTTCAGCTACTAAGTGAGAAATTTTTTCTTTTTTAGCTATCTGAATCATTTTTTCCATAAGCTTGTAACCAATGCCTTGCCTATGCCATGCATCTTTAATAGTCATAGAGAAAATTGCAGTTTTTTGATCAGGGTTTTTACTAAGTCTAGAAATTGCCATGATCTCTTTATCTAATGGATTTTGAACAACAAGAGCAATTTCTCTATCATAGTCATTAAAACAGATTTTAGAAAGACGGTTTCTCGCAACCCTTTCATCATAGTGCATCATCTTTAAAAATCGTTGTCGTACTGTTTTTTCAGAAAGATCTTTATGGAATTTAACAACTTCTGGTTCATCTTCAGGACGTATAGGTCTAATTTCTACATCTATGTCGTTTTTCAACTTCCAGGTTTCTACGTATGAAAGAGGGTAGGGACGAATTGCCAATTTTACTGGGGTAGTTTTTTTATCGTAAAGCACGATTCTGGCGTCTAGTGCTATGATTTTTTCTGGTGAAGCTAAAAGAGGATTTATATCAAACTCTAGAATTTCTGGCTGTTCAACTACAAGTTCACTAAATAAGATAAGAATTCTTTCTAACTCTTTTAAATCACAACCTTCCTGCCCTCGTACTCCTTTCAAAATCTCATAAATTTTGGTTTGCTCCATCATTCGTTTAGCTAAGGTTGAATTTAAAGGAGGGATAGCTAAGGATCGATCTTTAAAAACTTCGACTAATTGTCCTCCCATACCAAACAGCAATACCGGACCAAATTGAGGATCTACTGAACTTCCAAAGATGACTTCGTGCCCTTTTAAAGAGATCATCTGTTGAACAGTTACCCCTTGAAAATGCTCTTCTCCTTTTTTCTCTACTACTGACTGATAAATCTGATCGTAACTGTTTTTTACTTCTTCTTCATTTTGTAAATTCAGTATTACCCCACCTACATCTGTTTTATGAGTAATCGTTTTAGAGTACAATTTTAACACAACAGGAAACCCCATTTCCTTAGCAAGTTTGACAGCTTCTTCTTTTGAAATAGCTCTTTCAGTTTTTACTGTTGGAATTCCATAAGCCTCTAGAACTTTTTTAGATTCATACTCATCTAGAAGTTCTCTATTCTCTTTTCGCACATTTGCAAAAATCATCTCTACTTTAGCTTTTCTTTCATGAGCCGATTTTTCATTAAGCCTTTCTAACACTGCTGGAATTTCATAGATCCCCTGCAAGTTGTAGTTGTAGTTATACATATAGGAAAATGCTTTACAGGCCATATCTGGGAAAAAAAATGTAGGGATTCCCATCTGATTTAATATATCAAATCCCCTTTTCACAGTTCTATACCCCATCCAGCTTGCAAGGATCGGCTTATCTATATTGGCATAATCCAAAATCTTTTCAGCAGTTTTTGTAGGGTCTGTCATATCTTGAGGAGTAAGAACAACTAAAAGCCCATCACTCTCATTGTCATCTTTAACAATCTCTATTGTCTTAGCATAAAGCTGAGGGCTAGCATCTCCTAATATATCAATAGGGTTGTTATGACTCCAAGAAGAGGGCAAAATCTCATTTAATTTTTGCATCGTCTCATCAGAAACTTCTGCAAGCTTTCCACCAGACTGGATCAAAGCATCAGTAGCAATAACCCCAGGGCCTCCAGCATTTGTTATTATTGACAAATCAGGCCCCTCAGGAAGAGGCTGCTTTGATAATACCTCAGCCATACTAAATAAATCCGAGATAGACTCAACTCTTAGGACACCCACTCTTTTTAACGCTGCATCTAACACATCATCACTTCCAGATAAAGAACCTGTATGTGAAGCTGCTGCTTGAGCGGACTCTTCAGTCTTACCAGCTTTAATAAGGATAATAGGTTTAGATAAAGCTACTTCTCTGGCTGCAGATAAAAACGCTCTCGCATCTCCAATACTTTCCATGTATATCAAAATACTTTTTGTATTTGGATCATTACCTAAATATTGGATTAGATCTCCCCATCCAACATCTGCCATAGAACCTATAGAAATAAATGCTGAAAAACCAACATTTGATTCAAAGCTCCAGTCTAGTACTGCTGTACACAATGCTCCCGATTGACTGATAAATGCAATGTTTCCCTTTTGTGCTATATCAGCTGCAAATGTCGCATTTAACCCTGATAAAGGACTCATAACACCAAGACAATTAGGGCCGATAATTCGTATATTACCCTCTTTAGCACATTCTAATACTTGTCTTTCTAACTCTTCTCCCTCTGGGCCAGTTTCCTTAAAACCCGCAGAAATAATCACTACTCCTTTAACTTTTTTTTCTACACACTCTTTGATAAGGCCAGGAACAAATTTTGAAGGTGTTACAATTACTGCGAGATCAAGATCTTCTTCTACATCTAAAACACTCTTATAAGCCTTGATCCCAAGTACATTTGCTCTTTTAGGATTAATCGGATAAACCGTTCCCCCAAATGGAGAACGTAAAAGGTTCCATAAAAGTGTTCTTCCTACACTATTTTCCTTTTCTGTAGCTCCAATTAAAGCAACAGTCTTTGGATGAAAAAAGACATCTAAATTCTTATTCTGTCTTTTTAAGATATTTAATGAAGGATCAAAACTATCTTTACTAGGCATAATGCTTTTTTATTTTACTATTAATACAAAATAAAGATTAATTCCAATTAATAAAAAACTTTAAACTTGAAAGAAGAAATACATTCGTTCTGATAAGAATGATCAGGAGAATGTTTATTCTCCTGATCTAAAATTTGTTATAAGGTTTAATTTGATTTGACTTCCACTTTCTTTAATTTAATACCCTTGAAGGCTTCCCTATGAAATCGTGATGGTTTTTACTCGATCTCATTCTTTATCGGTAATTAGCCTTCAGGTTTTAAAGTGAGAGTTTTATAGCACACCTTTACGAGAGGGATCTAGAACCTCTACCCCCACGCCCAAAAGAGCAAGGGATTTTAAGTCTTTAGAGCTTTCCTAACATCACATAACACCAAGACTTATTCAAAAAAAATACTTCTATAAAACTCAACAGTAACCCCCTTGTCAAGGAAATAGGATATTCTGTTTTCATTCAAGTCCTTTGAACTTTCTGGCAATTGTAAATATTCAAGAGGAAGTTCTTTTAAAAAAGATAAACCTTTTTCAGTAAATTCAGCATAGGCCCCTAGAATTAGGATAGATAGTGGCATATTCTTTAAATATCTTAAGCCATCATCAGAAATATTATCACAAAAGAAGAGATCAAGGTATTCCAAAGAATGATCTTTTAGATAAAACAATCCTTCATCAGAAATAATAAGATTATTAGAAAGATCCAAATATTTTAGCGGCATTTTACTTAAATAAGTTAACCCCTTGTTTGTAATATTATCGCAAAAAGAAAGAATCAAGCATGATAAAGGCATGTTTTCTAAATAAGATAACCCTTTATCAGTAATTTTATAGCAACCATCTAAGTTTAAATACTCAAGTTCTAATTCCCTAATACTATAAAGCCCCTGATCAGTAATGTTGTAACACATTTCAAGGTTCAAACGCTTTATATGTGGGTTGTTTTTGACTAATTCTTCTAAGTCACTATCAAATAGATTTTTACCTTGTTCGCTAAGATCCAATGACTCTGACTTTTTTGAACACAATAGATTATCTAGTCGAAAATTAGTTTGAAAGTTTGCGCCTGAAATAACTTGTTGTGAAATAAAGAAAAAACTCACAAAAAAAGAAAATACTTTTAACATAACTACACCTAAGTGTTAAAAAAAAATGAGAATATGCAGTGTTCTCAAAAAATTCAAGAGAATAACAATCAAAGAAAAAAGGCTTAAAAGTAAACTCTTAAGCTCTTGTAATTTAGAAGTACTTGGAGGGAGACTTGAACTCTTTCGTATCCAACTTTAGCTAGCCATCTTTTAAAAGGCTCTGCATTTTGAGAAGGAATTGACTGGATAATTCGAAATAGAGTTTGGTTCTTGATTTTTCGTCATATTATATGAAATGACGTGAAATACTAGCCCAAATTTGGCCCAAAAAATTACCCAGTTTATATCCGGCAATAATCTGGCAATATGTGGCAAGATTAAAATTTAATGAATATTCAATAGTGAATCCTTAGCTCACATACACCTTCGGAAATTGATTTGCAGTCTCCAAAATTTCCGAATATTTTTTTGTTTGAAACTCAGGTGCTTTTGTTACATTTGGCATGAACTTTCTCATTCATAAATTTCTTAAAACATCGCGTTTCTAGAAAGAAAGCATCTCTTCAGAAAGGCTAATATTACTTAAAAGAAAATTACTTTTTCTATAATCCCTATCTCTTATTTCCTGGTCTTTCTCTTCAACCCCGTCGAAGATTCTTCTGAGACCATCTCCAATCATAAATTTACCCACAGTCGAACAGTAAGGAACCAAATGCAGCAATGCTCCAGCAAACACCTCTACTCCTCCTACAATCATGGTTGTAGGATAATCTTCTTCTTGCTCATCACTATTCTTTATCAACGAAACTCCTGTATCCCTGAATCCATTTATTTCAGCCGAACTGCCTTTGGATTCGGATAACAACCAAAGAATGTTTTCAATTTCATTTCTTAGAGAGGGCTCTAAGTTGTATTCATCTAATAAAGAGATTGCTACATATTGTAGATTCTTAATATCTACACTGATTTCATACTGTGATTCGATAAGATCGATCCATTCTTTTATTAGATCTCTTCCTTCTCGAATATTCCGTACATTCTTTTCTAAATGATTGAAATAAGTTTCTGCTGAATTGACTTCCAGAATGCGATCAAAGCCATATGCCTCCACTGAACAAATAGACAAACCTAATAATAGAGCTAGTTCGAAAAACCTCATCGCAACCACCCTAAAATTATCCCAACAAAAATCATTAACAGAGTTAAAGACCAAAATTTCTTTTTTCTATCGTTTTCCTTCCAAGCTTTTTCTAGCTTATCAATGACTTGTAACAAACCAGAAGCAAAGATAGGAGCTACTATCAGTAAGCACAGAACCTTTAATCCAAAAATTTTTAATTCATAATACATAATTTAGCACCTCCAATTGAAAGAAATTTTATGTTTTATTTCGTGTTTTTGTAAATAAACTTTTAAAACTGCTCCGGCAATATGAATGAACATGTTGACACACCCAAGGAAATAGAAATCATAAAATGAGGATCTATGGGTTAGAATAAAGTTAATCTGATCAAAGTTATCCAGTTTTTCTATTAAGACAATGTTATGTCCCCAAGGTAACTGAAGATAAAATGGATTTTTTTCATTTTCTAATTTGCGCACAGCTTGTGCGCAAATTGTGTATGAAGAATAAAAAGCTTTCATTAAATCAATACTTAGTTGCTTTGTTACTTTAGCACCCCAACCTTATATTACGTAGTATTATGTGAAATGACGTGAAATACTGGCACAAATTTGGCCCAGAAACTTCGCCAGGTCTTACCTGGGAATTTGAGTTTAATTATTGTCTGTTTCGGGTAAAAGGTGATCTGGTTGAATCTTTAAAAGAAACTCATCAACTGGGCAACAGAGAATCCCTCTTTCTTTATAACGAAGTTTACCTCTGTAGAGAATAATAGGAGTAACCATAGGATAATCCTTTTTAAATTGTTCTAATCCATAAAAATCTTTTGGGTGTAATGTCTTTCCATTTTTAACTTCTATTGCTAAAAAGCAGCTTGGTCCAGAAATAATAAAATCTACTTCTATCTTCGTGCTGGTTCTCCAATAATTTAAATGATGTTTATCTACTTGAGCATCAACCCAACTTTTTAAATGTTGCCCAACAAACCCTTCGAGCGCTTGTCCTTCTTTTTCACTTTCTACATCGTATAAATTATGAGGTCTTACAGAGTAGAAAACTCCAGAATCAAAAAAATAAAACTTTTTAGAAGAAACCAAATCCCTTTTTGCCTTTCTACGGAACACCTCTAAAGAAAAAGAAAGAAGAAGATCTTCTAAAATTGATAAATAGCTTTCTACTGTCTTTCTTGCAACCTGACAATCTCTAGAAATCGTAGAAATACTCAAGACAGATGCATGTGAAAAGCTCATTGTCTCTAAAAATCTTGCAAAGTTACCGACATTTCTAACTATTCCTTCTTCTTGTACTTCCTCTTTTAAATAGATTCCCACGTATGCTTTTAATACCTCTTTTGGCGTCTCAGAATCTAATACGATAGGTAGCATACCTATATGAAGATTCTTAGATAGATCAAAAGCCTTTCCTAATTCAGATGCATAAAACGGAGCCATATGTTTTAAAAGAGCTCTCCCAGCCAAAAGGTTCACTCCTTCTTTTTTTAACTTTCTTGCACTAGACCCTGTTAAAATAAATTGATACCCCTTTTTCTCTTCAATAAGGCCATGCACAACATCAAGAAGTTCAGGTATCTTCTGAACTTCATCAATTACAACTACACTTACATCATGCTTTTCTTCTAAAATAGAATTCAGTCTCTCAGGAGCAGCACTAAAATATCGAAATAGGTCTGGTTGTAGAAGATCTATCCAATAAGCATTAGGAAAAGTTTTTTTTAGCCAGGTTGATTTTCCAGTACCTCTTGGTCCAAAAAGAAAGAAGCTCTGCTTTGGAGCTTTAAAAAATCTCTTATACATAATACCCTCTATTTGACACCTATTATGCCAAAAACGATCTATAATTGGCAACTATAGTTGCAATTATCATAGTTTATTTATAGTTATGGGTTTAGATTTATCTGGGTTTGTTGTTGATAATATAAGAAATGCTAAATAAGGTTAAAATTGTCATATTTTGCAATTTTGTAATTTAGAAGTGCTCGGAGGGGGACTTGAACCCCCACGCCCAAAAGAGCAAGGGATTTTAAGTCTCTAGAGCTTTCCTAAAATCACATAACACTACCTAATATCTCATAGAGTAACATAACACCAAAATTAGAGACAAAACCACGTGATGTTACGTAGCATTATGTGAAATGACGTGAAATACTGGCCCAAATTTGGCCCAAGGATTTTGCCAGTTTCTATCCAGCAAAGAAATACCAGTTAATACTAAACAGAAGCGGAAAAGGGCACTTGTTTGATAGTGCAATATTGGAGAGCTTTTTTCATATTTTGAAAGTACAGCATGTATTTTTTGAAAGATATAGAACTGGAGAAGAAATGATGGTTAGCATAGTGAACTACATTAAAACTTGTTATAACAGGAAAAGAAGGTATTTTGCTTTACACTGTCTTTTTCTTTAGGAATTTGAACAAAAATATAAAACAGAGAATAAACAAGTTCTTAGGGTATAAAGAAGGTTGTAAAATCAATTGATAAAAATGTTTAAAACAGGTAGCTTTTCCCATATAATATTTCAACTCTTTAAAAGAGGATTGAACTATGACAACAAAACCTGTTGCTGAAAGAGATAAAACACACTTTATACAAATGCTACCTAATGAAGCTAAGTGTGAAGGTAAAACATCTAAGGCAGCAAAAAAGGTTTTTAGAAAAAGTCTTCAACCAACGAAAGTAACTAGTCCCCTGTTAAAAAATGTAAAACCTAGAAAAAAGACAATACAAGGGGCATTTTTCAACTCCATTAAAAAAGGGAACTTAAAAAAAGTACAAAAGCTTCTCAGTAAAAAAGGAATTCATCCAGATCTTAGAAACAAGGATTATAAGACAGCCCTTTTCTTGGCTGTAGAATTCGAACAACCCAAAATTGTAAAGCTATTTTTAAATAATGGAGCTAAGTTATGGAGTGAAAGTTTTACAGAAGCCATAGAAAATGAAGAGAGTATGCTTAACTTTATAGAAAGATTGTTTAAACATGACTTTACTCATATGAATTTTAATGGGTTTCATCGAGAGGGTTTAGATCCGAGTATATTTTATGCGCCACTTTGCAAAAATGGCAGCATCATTACTACATTTATCGATAAGATTGAAGACCCTAAGATTAAGGGACTATATGCTTTATATTCACTCATATTAGCTATTAGAAGTGGTAGCTCTTCGGATACAATAGGTGCTCTATTGAGTAAAATAGACTGGCAAGGAAATTCTGAAAATGCTCGTTATCTAATAGGCATATTTGCAGAGTTCTTTCAAGCTATTAATATGAATAAAATTACTGATGAAGACAGAAGACCTCTATGTATTCAAGCAGGAGCTATTAATGCCTTTAAAGGAAACAAAGAATTTACTAATGCAATTGGTTTAATAAAAGAGAAAGACTGGATTATTCTCTATGCAAAAGCAGGAATGAAAGAACCTTTTAAAAAAGCTTTAATGAAAGAAGTAAATGTTCCACAACCGGTTTTATATTTTCTTCTACAGTGTGCTGGATTTCATGGGCATCTTGATATTGTAAAAGATTGTTTGCAGAAAGCGTGTTCAATCCCTATGTCTGATGAAGAAAGAAATCTAATTAATAGCGATCGGTTTACAAAGTATCAGTTAAGGGACATGATTCGCTCATTTGCACACGGGAAAAATTGTTACTCTCACTTAAATTGGGCCCTTAAATATCTGATTCTTTTAAATGGAAAAAAAGTTGCATGGAAATGGATGTTGAAAAAATACCCCCAAAAAGCCGAAAGCGTGAGAGTACTTATCAAGCATGGTTTTCCCATAAATGAGTATGTACTAGACCCTCCTTTGTTACCAATAGGTATGAGTGGACCTCCAAAAGATAGTCTTTTTGACGACTGTGTTAGGAACTTTAATATGGAGGTATTTCCAATAGTAGTTGGAAGAGACTGGGCGACAGAGGGCCCGCAACCATAGAGAATAATTCCGACACCTAGAAAATATTTAAATAAAGGCAACGAGAATCTTAGGGATAACTTTTCTTTAATGCTTGAAGCTTTATCTTCCAAAGAAACACACGAGGGTAAAGAAGCAGCTCGATTGAAAGGAGTGCTCCAAGAGAAACGCCTACTTCTTAACATTAAATAGAATAACATAGTATCAAAGATTCAATCAAGGTTACCTGGTATTATGTAAAATGACGTGAAATACTGGCCCAAATTTGGCCCAAGAATCGGAACCGCTATAATCTGACAGCAATTCAGAAGAAAGCCATTAATAGGAGGGTTTCTGACATGACATTAAAAAATCATATCTATGATGAAAAAGAATCGAAAACCTTAGAGTGAAAAAAAGGCCCTTCTGATGTTTATGGCTAACTTAATCTCAAATTCAAGCCAAGAGCCACCACCAATGAGACAAGAGTGTGCCATTTTGGATTCCCATTTCCAGAAAGAGTTTTATAAAGACTTTCTCTTCCAACATGGGCTTTTTTTGCAAGGTTACTAATTCCTCCCTGAGCTTCAGCTACATTTCTGAGAGCTAGAAGAAAAAGATTTTTAGATTCTTCATCACCTTTTAAACTCTCTTCCAAAGCTGCGTTAAGATAAGCAACTGCTTCATCATGATCTTTTAATTCTTCAATCAAAAAATCTTGGTATTTTCTATTATTTGCCATATTTTTCTCTTCTTTTTTGATAATCTTTTAAATACTCCTTTGCCTTAATAATATCTCTTGTTTGTGAACCTTTATCCCCTCCACAAAGAAGTAAAATAACCTTCTTTCCAATCTTGCCGTAATAAATCCTTATTCCTGGACCATAGTGAATCCTTAGCTCACATACGCCTTCGGAGATTGATTTACAGTCTCCAAAATTTCCCATTCTAAGGCGGTCAAGGCGCATTCGAACTTTAGCCCGAGTATGAATCTCTTTCAGGCCTCTCAACCAAGATTCGAAAGGGCATTTCCCGTTACCTGCCTCGTAAACTTCTATTTCAATTTCCATATACTATTATTGTATCCGATAGGATACAATAATGTCAAATTCTATTTTATGTCTTTGATTTTAAAGGTGTTAAACTTTCAAAAAAGAATTCATTAAAGAAAAAGGACTTAAGAGTTACATCTTAAGTCCTTGTAATTTAACTGTGCTCGGAGGGGGACTTGAACCCCCACGCCCAAAAGAGCAAGGGATTTTAAGTCCCTTGTGTCTACCAATTCCACCATCCGAGCGGAAAGACTTAGATTATAAGTCTTCGCTATTTTTCAATCAAGTTGTCTCTTCTTTATTCTCTACTTTTGGTTCCGGAGCATCTACTTTTTTTTCCGGAGCAGGTTTAGAAGGAAGCTCTTCATTTTTGATTCTACTGAGCTTTTCTTTGATGAGAGTAGTTGGCGGGGGCAAGAGTCCTCTGACGGGCGATGATGAAACTTTCGTTTCATCATTGCTATCACCTCCTTTCTCTTTTTGCTCTGAAGAATTTTCAGAAGGCTTTGCAATGACTTTTTTACGGCGAGTTCTTCTTTTTAAACTTTTCTTTACTGGAGCATCTTCATCTTTAGGCTTATCATCTTGCTTAGAATCTTTTTTAGATCCATTTTGCTTTTTAGATTTGCCTCCAGCAATTTTTATTTGTCTGTCCGGACTAACTGCTTTTAATACCATTTTTGTTTCTTTTACCTCTACAACTTCAAAATCAGCTACAGGAAGTAAAAATGGTTTTGGTCTTTCTAAAGACCTAAAAAAGATAGCACTACCAAAAGAGACTACTTCTACAGCATCAACAAGATAATCCTCTTGCTGAGTGCCTTTGCTATTACGTAAGACTATTTTACAGCCTTCTTTTGGAGTGATTACTGTTTCTATGATTGGTTCTCTTGTATAATTCACACTAACACCATTTTAATTAAGTTTTCGGCCTAAACCTCCTTAGATGCCATGTACTCAATTAAATCAACTACTCTACAAGAATATCCCATCTCATTATCATACCAACCAATAAGCTTAAAAAACCGTGGATTTAGCGCTATTCCTGCTCCTTTATCAAAAGTACAAGAATAAGGACTACCTATAAAATCAGAAGAAACAACTTGCTCATCTGTAAAGTTTAAAAAACCTTTCATTTCATTTTCTGATGCGTTTTTCATTGCTTCACAAATTTGATCATATGTTGCATCTCTGCATAATTTCACTGTTAAATCCACAGCTGATACATCTATTGTTGGAACTCTAAAAGCCATACCAGTAAGCTTTCCTTCAACTTCTGGTAAACACTTAGCAACTGCTTTAGCAGCTCCAGTAGATGCGGGTATAATATTATAACCTGCTGCTCTCCCATCTCTAAAATTCTTTTTAGATGGACCATCTACAGTAGGTTGTGTTGCTGTAATCGCATGAACTGTTGTCATAAGACCTTCTTCTATTCCAAAATGATCAAGTAAAACTTTTGTCATCGGCGCTAAACAGTTCGTTGTACAAGATGCATTACATACAACATGATCCTGAGAAGGATTGTATTTTTGGTGATTTACTCCCATTACAAATGTTGGCATTTCTTTTCCTGGAGCTGAAACTATAACTCTTTTCGCTCCACCATGAATATGCTTTTTAGCATCATCTATGTGAGTAAATCTACCAGTTGATTCAACTACATAATCTACATCTAAAGATTTCCAAGGTAATTTTGCAGGATCTTTTTCCGCAAATACCTCTACTTTTCTTCCGTCAATTTCTATTGACGATTCACTTGCTTTTACTTCTCCTTTATATAATCCATGAGTAGTATCATGCTTAAACAAATAAGCTAAATTTTCTGCAGGTACTAAATCATTTATCGCAACGACCTCTATGTTACTTCTTTCTTGAGCAACTCGTAAGACTAATCTTCCTATCCTACCAAAACCATTGATTGCAACTCGTACTTTATTCATGTATACCCCTTACAGAAATGTTATTCAGCATGTCTCCTACAGGTTAACAAAATAAATCTTTTTTTATGAAAAAATATAAACCCTTTTTCAGTTTTTTATCTAAGTCACTTAAACAAAAGATTGAAAAAGGGTTGAAAGAATAAGATTAAACGAACTCAAGTAAACACATAGAAGCATTGTCACCTACTCTGAACTTTGGTAACTTAATCACTCTTGTGTATCCGCCTTGTCTATCTTTAAAGCGAGTTTTTACTTCATCAAGTTTGCTTTCAACTAGACGATCATCATTGTAAGCACTTGCGTTACCATTTTTAGCTTCTCTTCTTTCTTTAGAAGTTAGCTTATTGTAACGAATCATAAGTTGAGCTACTGCTCTTCTTTTTGAAGCTAGTGTATCTTTTTTAGCTAATGTAACTAATTTGTCAGCATAAGACTTTAACATTTTAGCTTTAGCTTCTGTTGTCTCAATACGTCCGTTAATAACTAGTGCCTTTAACATGTTAGCTACCATACATCTTCTATGTGAAGTTGTACGACCCAGTTTACAAGTGCGTTTTCTATGCCTCATGAGATCTCATTTCCTTTTGATAGTTTTCTAAAACTTCCTTGATGTTATCTTTGTTAATGCCATACTTAGCTAATTCACTTTCCATTCCCAGTGATAACTTCATCTCTTTTAACTTATTCTTAATTTCAGTTAATGACTTCTTACCAAAATTTCTAAATCTCAGCATGTCACTTTCTGGCATTACAACAAGTTCACCAATTGTATCGATATCAGCATTTGTTAAACAGTTAGCTGAACGTACTGAAAGTTCAATTTCGTTTATTCTTTTACATAATTTTTTCATTATGTCATCACGTGACTTATTCTCTTCTTTTTCTTCTTGATCGAAGTTAAGAGGAATATTCATCTTATCAAAAGCTTTCATATGCTCAACACAAATTTGTGCTGCAAATGTTAAAGCTTCTTGTGGAGATATTCTTCCATCAGTTGTTACTTCTAAGATTAATTTATCGAAATCTGTATCTTTACCAACTCTTGTATCTTCTACATAGTAGTTAACAAGTCTTACTGGTGAAAAGATAGAATCGATAACAATCTCATCAACCATCTTATCAAATCCAGAATGTCTTTCTGAAGGAACATACCCTCTTCCTACACCAATTCTAAGATCAACTCTTTTTGTCATTGGTTTTGTAACAGTCATAATATGATGATCTGGGTTTACGATCTCAAAATCAGTTACTCCAACTATATCTTTTAAAGTAACTTTGTACTGACCGCCACCTTGCTCAAGCATATCTTGAGTTATTTCTAACATATTTGTTACTAAAGCATACTCATGGGTAGGTAAACCTTCTTCAACAGATAATCTTCTGAAAAGTGATCCTTTAATATTTAATACTATATGTGTCATATCTTCAATAACACCATCTACAGCCATATACTCGTGTGGAACACCTTCAATTCTTACAGAAACAACTGCTGGAGCTTCTAACGAATTAAGCATGATTCTTCTAAAAGCAGTTCCGAATGTATGGCCATAACCTCTTTCCAAAGGTTCAGCTATGAACTTTGAAAATACTTCGGTTTTTGACTCGTCGTCAATTTCAATTGTTTCTGGCATTTCAAACTTGCCATACGTTACTGCCATATTATGATCTCCTAATCCAAATAATTGTTATTAAACTCTACGTCTTTTTCTCGGACGACATCCATTGTGTGGTACTGGAGTAGCATCCTCAATTTGTGTGATAACTAATCCTGTGCTCTGTAAGCCTCTAACTGCAGATTCTCTTCCTGCTCCAGGTCCTTTTAAAACAACTTTACACTCTTTCATTCCATAAGCTTGAGCATCTTTACCAGCAGCTTGAGCAGCTACAGTTCCAGCAAAAGCAGATGATTTTCTTGAGTTTGAAAAGTTTTGTTTACCAGCAGAACTCCAAGCAATTACTTTTCCGGATAGATCAGTAATTGAGATAATAGTATTGTTAAATGTTGACTTTACGTGAGCTATCCCCGATGGTACGGTTCTTGTAATTTTCTTTTTAGCTTTTCCGCCAGTCGTTTTCTTTTGTGCTTTTATATCTTTTTTAGCCAAAATTAGTCTCCTTACTTATTAGCCCTTCTTATTCGCAACAGTTTTCTTTTTACCCTTACGAGTCCTTGCATTTCTTTTTGTGCTTTGTCCACGTACAGGCAAATGCTTACGATGTCTTAGACCTTGGTAGCAACCAATACGGATTTTTTCGTCGATATTTCCACGAATCTCTCTTCTTAGCTCACCTTCTACTGTGTATTCTGACTGTAACGTTTCATTTAAACGTGCTATGTCAGTTTGTGGTAGATTATGTGTCTTTTGATCTGGATCTAAACCCAATTTCTCACAAATCTCATAAGCTGTCGCTAGGCCAATTCCAAAAATATAAGTTAAACTAATTACTAGTCTCTTATCCTTTGGGATGTCGATTCCGATTATCCGAGCCATGTTAATTCTTCCTTTATTGAATTTTTATGATAACATCATACCAAATTCGTCTATATCCAACAATTGGTAAAAGTTATTTTTATCTTCCTCTTAGTCTCCCTCTCTTCATAAAGCCGTCATATCGCTCCATAAGAAGGTGAGATTCAATTTGTTTCATAGTATCAATGATTACCCCAACGATAATAAGTAATGATGTACCACCAAAGAATTGACTTATGGTAGGATCAACACCTAAAAATTTACTTACTAGCTGTGGTAAGATTGCAATACAAGCTAAAGAGATGGCACCTATAAATATTATTTTATTCATAGTTTGCTCTAAAAACTCTTTAGTTGGATTTCCTTGTCTTATACCAGGTATAAATGCACCATTTTTCTTCATATCTGAAGCAATCTGGTCTGGCTTGAACATTGTTGCAGTCCAAAAATATGTACATAGGATAATTAACACACAATAAAGTGACATATATACCCATGAACCTGGATAAAGTAGCGATGTAACTGAAGCTAACCATGTACCTTGCCCTAAAAATGATCCAATAGTTGCTGGAAACATAAGTAAAGTAGAAGCAAAGATAACTGGAATCACACCTGCATAATTAATTTTTAGCGGAATATAAGAGCTTCCCTGGTTTGTATCCTGGGAACTTACTCCTCTTCTTGCATATTGAAGCGGCACTCTTCTTTGTCCTTGTATAATCAATATTGTTCCAACAATGATTAGCACAAACACAGTACATAAGATCATTAACGAGCTAAATGTTAATGAACCTGATTCTTGAGAGCCAAGGTTAAGTTGGTTAATTATAGAACCAATTGTTGCAGGAAATGAAGATAGTATTCCAAGTGTAATGATCATACTAATTCCATTACCAATCCCTCTTTCAGAAATTTGCTCTCCGATCCACATTAAAAACAGTGTTCCTGTTGTCATTGTTAAAATGGTTAACAGATAAAACAACCAAGGTACTGAGAAAAATGTAACATCATAAACTTCTGGTAAGATGATTCCAGGTGATTGCTCATTCCAAGAAATCATAGTACGAGCATAAGCTGTTGAATGAAGAACAGATAATGCTAATGTTCCTAGTCTTGTCCACTTAGCTATTTTCTTCTTACCTATATCAGGATTTTCTTTTACATCTCTTTGAACAGATGGAATCATTACTAATATGATCTGCATCATAATTGATGCAGTAATATAAGGCATAACACCTAGAGCAGTGATTGTCATTTTAGCAAAAGCTCCACCAGTAAATACATCCATAAACTGGAAAAGGTTTTGACCACCTCCAGTAATGGATCTAAAAACTGCTAGTGCCATTTCAGAATTGATTCCAGGAACTGAAACATATGCTCCAATTCTGCAAATACAGAGCATGACCAGTGTAAATATAATTTTACTTCTTAAATCTTGTATAGAAAATATTCGTTTAATTGACTCGATCATGCATCCTCTTTCAATTAGATGGTTTTAAAAGAAATAGACTTCTCTTCAAGCTTCTTTTGAGCTTCTTTTGAGAACTTATTCGCTTCGATGGTCACCTTTTTTGTTAATTCACCATTTGATAAAACCTTTAGTCCGCCTCTAGCTTCTCTTCTAGAAAGAACCTTTCTATCTAATAGTTCTTTTAGGTTAACCACATCTCCATCTTGAAATATTTGATCGATTAATTTCAATGAAATTACAAAAGGTTTTTTTAGAAATCTTCCTCTTGTAAATCCTCTAGTTGGTAACTTCATGTAAAGAGGCATTCTACCTCCTTCTTTACCATGACGTCTTTTATATCCAGATCTAGAACCATCACCCTTCTCGCCACGACAAGAAGTTTTTCCATGTCCAGAACTAGGACCACGACCAACACGTTTTCTTCTTTTCTTTGTCTCTTTGTTTAATTGATGAAGCGTGCTCATTATGCTATCCCTCTTTCAGTTAAACAGGTTTCTCTATCACATAAGCTTTGTAAAGCTTTGATAGTTGCACGAACCATGTTTGTTGGATTATTCGAACCTAAACTTTTTGCTACTACATCTTTAATTCCTGCTAGTTCTAATACAGAACGTACTACAGATCCAGCTACAACACCTCTACCTTCAGCAGCAGGCTTTAAAAGAATCTTAGCTCCATCCCATTCCATTAAAACTTCGTGTGGGATTGTAGTGTTTTCTCTTGAAAATGAAAAAAGCTCTTTTTTCGCATTTTGCGAAGCTTTTTTAATCGCATCAGAAACTTCGTTTGCTTTAGCAAATCCATATCCAATTTGCTCTCCATCACCAACTATAACAAGAGCAGAAAAACTAAATTTTCTTCCACCCTTCAATACTTTCGTACATCGGTTAATAAATAAGACTTTCTCTTCTAGCTCTTTTTCTTCAGTCATACTTTTCCTAACTTTTTAAACTTGTAAGCCTTGTTCTCTTGCTTTATCTGCTAACGAAGCAATTAAACCATGATACTTTTTAAACCCACGATCAAAAACCGCTTTTTCGATATTTTTACTTTTCGCTTCTTTGGCAATAAGCTCACCAATTGTCGCTGCTAAATCTTTTGATTTTTTTGTGTCCTGCTTTAGAGAACTTGCTGATGCTAAAGTCACACCATTTTCGTCATCGATTAGCTGAGCGTAAATATGCTTTCCAGATATTTTAACTGAAAGTCTAGGTCTTAGGCTTGTACCTTTTAAAGGCTTTCTAACTCTTTGAGCTCTTTTCTTTTGTAACTCGAGTTTTCTTTTTAATGAACTTTCCATTTAATTTATCCCTTATTTTGCCTTAGCTGCTTTACCAGCTTTTTTACGTACATACTCATCTACATACCTAATTCCCTTACCTTTATAAGGCTCAGGCGGTCTACATGCTCTAACTTCAGCAGCAAATTGACCAACTTTTTGTTTGTCAACTCCGCTTATAGTCACAATACCCTTTTTATCAACGGCAACTTGAAGTCCTTCTGGTACATCAAAAATTGTAGGATGAGAGTATCCAACTTTTACATCTAATTTATTCCCTTGAGCTTGAGCTCTATAACCAGTTCCGATTAACTGTAATTGTTTAGAATATCCCTTTGATACACCTTCTACCATGTTAGCGATCAAAGCTCTCATAAGCCCATGTACAGCTCCGTTAGACAAGATTTTTTCATCTTTTTGAACTGTAAGTTTTCCCTCTTCAGTATTAATCGAAATTCCATCTGATAACAGTTGAGATATAGATCCTTTAGGACCTTTAACAACTACTTCATTATCTTTATTAACAGTTACTTCAACATCTTTAGGGAGATTAATCGGTTTATTACCTTGTCTAGACATCTATTTATCCTTCCTTATCTTACCAAATATAACAGAGCAGCTCTCCGCCCACTTTCTGTTTTTTTGCTTCATTCCCTTCTAAAATCCCCTTGGAAGTAGAAAGGATAGATATTCCCATATTTCCGAAAACAGGTCTTAGATCTTTATAACCACAGTATCTTCTTCTACCTGGTTTTGAAACTCTTTTAAGAGTTCTTAATACAGATCTTCTATCCTTGTTGTATCTCAAAAATATTCTTATTTTTTTCTTTTCATCACTTGCTAAAAAGTTTTCAATAAAACCCTTGTCTTTTAAGATGCTTAAAATTTGCACCCTAGCTTTACTAAGAGCAATATCTACGAAACGGTGTTTTGCTTTTTTAGCATTTCTCAATCTCGTTAATAACTCTGCAATAGGATCATTAAATGACATTTCTATAATCTCCTTGCCTTATGCCGTTTTAAAAGGGAAACCTAAGAGAGTCAATAGCTCAACGCAATCAGCATCTCTTGTACAGTTTGAAACAAAAGCGATATTCATCCCTTGTGTTCTCTTTACTTCATCTAAATTGATTTCTGGAAAAATCTGTTGGTCTTTAATTCCCAAATTAAAATTCCCTCTACCGTCACATTTACTTTCGAACCCACGAAAATCGGGAATTCTAGGACAAACAATGTTACAAAATCTTTCTAGAAAGTCATACATTCTTTTTCCTCTTAGAGTTACTTTTAACCCTACAGGTGAACCTTCTCTTAACTTGAAGTTAGCGATAGATTTTCTAGCTTTAGTAACAATTGGTTTTTGTCCAGAAAGCATTGTAAGCTCTTTAATGAGATCTTGCATAGCATTTTTATCTTTTGCTGCTTCTGCAATTCCCATGCTAATCACAATTGATTTTAGCTGTGGTAGACACATTACGTTTGTATCTTCTCTACTTTCTTTAAGCTTCGGTAAAATTTGCTCTTGATACTTTTTCCTTAACATTGACATTGTCAATTACCCTTTATTTAATTTTTCGGTAGACGACTTCTTTACCTTGATCGATATAAACTAAATCTTTACCGCCGTCTTTTTGAAGTTTAACTTTTAAAGATAAAGGTTTTGCACTTTCATTTGAAAATGCAAGATTGGAACGATCAATCGGAAATTCCATTTCGATGATTTGTCCAGCCTTTTGATCTTGTGATTTTTTAACATGTTTCTTTCTTACATTAACACCCTGAACTAGAACTTTATCTTTTCTAAATCCGATAATCTTTCCTGTTCTTCCCTTATCGTTACCTGCGATAACAACAACAATGTCATTCATCTTGAATCTTTTACTCATCATCAACTCCTATATCACTTCGGGTGCTAGAGAAATGATTTTCATAAATCCACCTTCTCTAAGTTCTCTTGCTACAGGGCCAAAAACACGTGTACCCTTCGGGTTTTTCTTTTCATCAATAATTACGCAGCTATTATCGTAGAAAAATATATAAGATCCATCAGCTCTAGGTATTCTTTTTTTCTGTCTTACGATTACCGCTTTAATCACTTCACCTTTCTTAACATTTCCTCTTGGCTCAGCTTCTTTAACTGAAGCGATGATAATGTCTCCAACCTTTGCACATTTTTTGTTTTTCAAAACGCGGAAACATCTTACCCTTTTAGCTCCGGAATTGTCTGCTACTTCTAGCTCTGTTTCTTCTTGAATCATCGATGACCTCTTTTCCCTACGAAGTAACTTCTGTTACTTGCCACTGTTTAAGTTTTGAAAGTGGTCTAGTTTTACGAATTTTTACTTTTTTGCCTAGCTCGATTTTTTCATCAGTGTGGGCATAAAACTTTTTTCTTCTATCTACCACTTTTCCATATCTTGGATGAAGCATTCTTGTTGAAACTTCAACTGTCACTGTTTTATCAGCTTTATTCGATACAACAGTACCTTCTTTTAGAATAAGCTTCCCTCTTTTTGCTTGCTCCATTAGCTTTGCTCCTTTTCGGTTAAAACAGTCAAAATTTTTGCTTTATCCTTTTTTAATTCTTTAATTTTATGAGGCTTATCCAGCTTTCTCTCTGTTTTTAACTTACTTTTCAATTGAAAAAACTCATTCTCAATCTCATCAATTTTCGCTTCTAGTTCTTCAACTGTTTGACCTCTTAGGTCCTTTGTTTTTAACATATCTAAAAACCCCTAAAATCTTTCTAATCTTGTTACAAATCTTGTTTTGATTGGTAATTTAGCAGCAGCTAATCTTAAAGCTTGTCTTGCTTCTGCGATTGTTACTCCACTTACCTCAAAAAGGATTCTACCTGGTCTGATACAAGCAACCCATGAACTTGGAGATCCTTTACCCTTACCCATTCTTGTTTCAGCAGGCTTCTTTGAAATTGGCTTATCAGGGAAAATTCTAATAAAAACTTTTCCTTTTCTAGCAAAGTGTCTGTTGATCGCTACACGAGCTGCTTCAATTTGCTGACCAGTAATCCACCCTCTTCCAAGAGCTTGCATTCCATAATCTCCAAAATCTACAAAAGTTGCAGCTTTTGAAAGTCCTTTTAAAGACCCTTTTTGTCTTTTTCTAAATTTCGTTCGAGATGGTAACATTGCCATGATTTTACGCCCCTTTTACCTGTACCGCTTCTTCGCCGCGGTTAATCCAAACTTTAACACCGATAGAACCATAAGTAGTTTCAGCTCTAGCTGTTCCATAATCGATATCTGCTTTAATCGTATGAAGAGGAATTCTTCCTTCTTTATACCACTCAGCTCTTGCGATCTCAGCTCCACCTAATCTTCCTGAAACTTGAACTTTAATCCCTTGAACTCCAGAGTCCATACTTGTTTGAATCGCCTTTTTAAGTGCTCTTCTAAATGGAACCCTTCTTTCAATCTGTCTAGCAATGTGATCTGCTACTAGATATGCATCAGAGTCTGGTCTTTTAATTTCATCAATTTCAATCCAAACTTCTTTACCGCCTAATAAAGCGCGAAGTTCAGTTTTTAGTCTTTCAATTTCAGCACCCTTTTTACCAATTACAGGTCCAGGTCTTGATGTATGAATAGTAATTTCAATTTTACCACTCATTCTCTTGATAGTAATTCTTGATGTGCCAACACATGTAGATTGCTTTCTTAAGAATTTTCTGATTCTGTCATCTTCTCCTAGAAGATCACCAAATTCTTTTGGTGTTGCATACCAGTTTGATAACCACTTTTTTCTCTTAACTAGGCGAAATCCAATTGGAGATACTTTTTGTCCCATCTAATGTTCCTTTTTTTTACTTCGCTTCTAAGACCACAGTGAAGTGGCTCATTCTTTTCATAATCGGCGATCTACCACCACGACAACGAGACTTAGCTCTTTTCATCGTTGGGCCTTCATCTACTCTTACTTCTTTAATTGCTAGTTGCTTTCTATCAGCATCAAGCTGTGTTTCAGCATTCGCAATTGCACTATTTAATGTTTTTTTCAAAAGCCTTGCGCCTTTCGTCTTGTCATAAGAAAGTTGAATCATAGCCTCTAAAACATTCAGACCACGAATCATTCCCGCCGCTCTTCTAGCCTTTGTAGGGCTAATTCTTACATATTTCGTTATTGCCTTAGCAAATTTCATTTCTTACCCTCTTACTTTTTAGCAACATGGCTTTTAAATTGTCTTGTTGGAGAAAACTCTCCTAACCTGTGTCCAACCATTGTCTCAGAAACAAAAACACTATAGAATTTTTTTCCGTTATGTACTTCAAAAGTCAATCCAACCATATCAGGAGTGATCATAGATCTTCTTGAAAAGGTTTTAATTGATGTTTTCTTTCCTTCTTTCTTATGTCTTTCTATTTCGTCTTCTAGAAAGTGATCAACAAATGGTCCTTTTTTTAACGATCTAGCCATTACTTGCTCCCCTTTCTTTTTCTTGGTTTAACAATCATTTTCGTGCTCTTCTTCTTAGATCTAGTACGATATCCTTTTGTGTACTGAGCCCATGGTGTTTGAGGGATTCCACCACTATTTTTTCCTTCTCCTCCACCCATTGGATGGTCTACAGGGTTCATAGCCGTTCCTCTAACAGTAGGTCTCTTACCTTTCCATCTTACTCTTCCTGCTTTACCATCTGTTTGTAGGTTATGCTCTGAGTTAGATAGAACGCCAAAAGTTGCTCTACATTCTTCTTTGATCATTCTACTTCACCTGAAGGCATACGAATAGTTGCGTATCCATTACTTCTTGCTAAAAGTTGAGCAGAAAGACCAGCTGATCTTACCATTTGGCCACCTCTTCCAGGATATAGCTCAATATTATGAACTACAGACCCTAAAGGCATATTCTTTAATTTCATGCAGTAACCTACTTTGAATGGAGGTTCTTGCGATGATTGAACTGTATCACCAACTTTTAATCCTTGAGGAGCTAAGATATATCTTTTTTCTCCATCAACATAGTTAAGTAACGCAATGTGTGCTGATCTGTTTGGATCATACTCTATAGAAGCCACTTTTGCTGGGATATTTTCTTTATCTCTTTTAAAGTCAATCAAACGAAACTTTCTTTTATGTCCACCACCACGATGTCTACAAGTAATGTGACCATGATGGTTTCTACCGTTTGTTCTTCTTTTAGGTTTTAATAATTTCTTTTTACCTTTACTTTCACGAATATCTAATTCAGCAAAGCTTGATAAGATTAACCCTCTTTGACTAGGTGTATTAGGTTTAAATTTCTTTGTCATCTTTCGATTATCCCTTCACTTAAACTTGTTCGTCTAAAAAATCACCCTCATCGAGAGTCACTATCGCTTTTTTCAAATAAGCTGTCTTACCAGAACGTCCTCTGACTCTTCTTTTTTTAGGCTTATTTAAAATAGTGTTTACTGAAATAACTTTGATTTTCTTTTTTTCGTACAGAGATTCAACTGCTTGTTTAATCTGATGCTTATTCGCTTTTTTATCCACAACGAAAACGTATTTTGCATTCTTACATTTTCTTATAGATGGATTTGAGTCATTTTCATGTAAAGCTTCTAAAACTCTTGATTTTTCAGTTACTCGTCTGTTTTTCACTATCTGATATGGTTTCATGATTACGCTCCTTGCTCTATTAATTTTAGAACATCGTCTGCAGCATTCTCAAGAATAACAATATTTTGAGCTAACATTAGCTCATAACCGTTTAGCTGATTTGCATAAAGAAAATGTTTTTTTGGAATATTTCTCATACTTAATGAAAATGCAATTGAAGATTGATCTTCAGCATTTTTCGAAATCTCTGGGCAACTTCCAATTACTAGAGTACGTCCCGATTTCATATCAATAGCATCAAAAAAAGAAGCAACTGCTTTAGTTTTAGGCTTATCTTCTTTATAACCTTCTAAAATAGTTACTTTATCTTCTTTGATCAAGTTAGCAATTAAATATCCAATCGCTCTTTTTCTTTCTTTACGATTAATTCTAATGTGCTGGTCAAATTTTGGTTTAGGACCAAAAACAACCCCACCACCTTTATATTGAGGAGCAGCAAAACTACCTTGTCTAGCTCTTCCTAAACCTTTTTGTGCGTGTGGCTTTTTACCAGTCTTACTTACTTCACTTCTATCTTTAGTATTCGCTGACCATTGTCTTGCATTTCTTCTAATCGCAATAATATAATCTTTAATCATCTGAGAGTTAGCTTTACAATCCAACTTAGAATCATCTACAGAAACTGTTCCAGTTTCTTTCCCAGATATATCTCTTTTCTTAATCGAACCCACAATCTACCTCTACACTGCCATTGGTTTTTTCGTTGCTTTTTGAATAATCACTTTAGCGCCATTCGGTCCTGGAATTGAACCTTTAACGATTACTAAGTTTTTTTCTTTATCAAAGCGAACTACTTTTAAATTTTGAATTGTCTTGCGCTCTCCACCCATTCTACTTGGTCTTGGACCTCCTGGCAAACAACGTCCTGGTGTTGATCTCATTCCTGTTGATCCTGCATGTCTATGGAATTTAGAACCGTGAGCTGCAGGCCCCCCAGAGAAGTTATATTTTTTCATAACCCCTTGGTATCCCTTACCTTTTGATGTACCGATAACATCAATAAACTCACACCCATCAAATAGATCGATTGAAAGCTCTTGTCCTAAGGTATACTTTGATACATCATCACATCTAAATTCTAAAACCTCTTCACACGCTGGTAAAGAAGATTTTGAAAAGTGACCAACTAAAGGTTTCTTTGATTTTTTAGGGTTTTTCTTTTCTTTTTTGAACGCAGCTATTTGAACAGCTTGATATCCGTCTTTTTCTTTGTCTTTTATTTGTGAGACATAGTTAGTTGGAACTTCAATCACACTGCAAGGAACAATATTACCTTGTTCGTCGAAGAGCTGAACCATTCCAACTTTCTTTCCCACTAGCTTTTCAGATTTTTCAGTCATATTTTCCTTCTTCTGGAGTTGACAGTACTTTTGTTAAAACCTATATCTTCTCAATGGAAACGAGAGTAGCAGACTCCTAATTTTTGCTCAATCTAAATCTTTTAGTAAGAGAAATTAGAGCCTATAAGGCTATCTTGATTAACAATCATAGACAATTTGCCATTTGTCCTCAAGTAGCAAATGTAAAGAAAATGATAAAGAAATGTTTTTATGCTTCAAAAGCTTTTAAATAACCTGCTCTACGCATGTTTTTAAAAGAATGTTTATTTACAAAATGAGCAGCTATAGATCCAACTAAAGCGACAGTAGCTAAACTTAAAGAAACTGGAGCAGGAATTGAAACTACTGCAAAAAAAGATAATACTGCTATTGCTGAAAAGATTGCCCAAACAACGGCGCCTACTAACTTTATCTGCTCTTGGAACATAGTATCTCTAGCATCAAGATACTTTTCTGTTTCCTTAACAGCTGCACTAAAATCTACTGCGCTATTTAAAATTTTAATTGAGTCTTTTGCTTGTTCACTTTGTTTGTAGTACTTATTATGAGAATCTTTGATACCAATTAAGCTAAACCCTAAAGAAGCAAATCCAAAAACCCCTCCTAGAACTTTTGTCCAAGGGGCAATTTTATATAGCTTAACCGCTGACCCAAGCTTATATGTACCATAGGAGCTTTCACTAAGCTTATAAGTATTACCAGCAATTTTTTTACTATCACCTTTTGAGATTGAATCTACTAAAGCGGTAGAAGAACTAACAACATTTGATAAATTAGACACCTTACCAACACTTTCAAAATATCTTATTGCTGGCGCAAATTTAACGGTGTTAAATGCATATGCAAGCCAGTTAAAAGAAAGCTTTACAGCCGCAACCACTTTAAACATACCCCCACGTGTATCCATATAAGACTGAATAGTGTCTGAGTAAGCAATATCCTTAGCTACAATAGGCTTTTTGAAGGTTGTAGATAAACTATTTTTTTGACTTGTTATAGTTGTCATTTATCATCTTTAGTTAATTAAAGCACTTCTTTTATACCTTATTTGCAATTAACTATCAATTATAAACATAATTTGAATTATAAAGTCTATTTTCTTTTGTTTTAATAAGATCTATCATCACAGAACTAACCAAACATATAGAACTAAGACTCAAAAGAAGTATAGGTAATGAAGAGCCATATACCATACAATAAGTAGTAATAACAAAAGTGAATATCCAACCAATTGACTTAATAATCTTTAAAAGATTAATTAAAACCTTATTTTCGTTGGTTATGGTATTTATTTTATTTATACAATTTTTTAATTTAAACGTACTATAAATAGCTTTAGACGCTAATAAGCCATAGCCAATTATATATGTCCAAGAGGCTTTTTTGATAACCTTACACTGATCTAACAGACCATATATAGAGTAACCATCTTTAATAATCTTACCACTTTGATCAATGGCTTGGTAAAATTTTTTTTGATAAATACTCTCATAAAAAGCATAGGAGTCTGAATATAACTTTGGAATATAAATAAATTTATACCCTATTGAAAGCTGCTTCGAAAACTCATCTAGTTTAGAGTTAGAAAAAAAGAGTCGATTCCATTTGAGGGCAAATAAAAGAGTTTTTAAAATTTTTTTCCCACCATCTAAAGTTTGGCTATAGTGATAAAAAGCTTTTGGATATGTATCAATTTTCATCTTTGATATAAGGCACCTTAATTTTTTGATTATTTTTTAATTTTTTGTATGACTTAAAGAAAGTTAAATCAGCATCTTTTTTCAAAGTTAGAATTTTTTTTAAAGAGATCATTTTTGTTCCTGGTTTTACAGAGACCTCCTTTTCTTCCACAGCCCCTGACAAATAAATTTTGATTTCTTCAAGTTTATTAACAACAAGTTTTTGAGAAACACTTAAAGAGCTTTCTAAACTCAGGTTAGAAAGATCTGAACTCTCTGTTGTTTTAGCTTTCTTCAGTAGAGTATCAACAGTTGTTCCAGGATATACATTATAAGTACCTGGATACTTCACTTCACCAATTACAGTGATTTTAATTAACTGAGATTTTAAGTGTTTTTTTGGATATTTATAAACATTGAAATATGATATCGAAATAATAACTAAAATGAGAAAAGTAAAAAAAAGAAAGATTGATAGTTCAGCGGATGAAATAAAATCTTTTTTCATAAGAAATGTTCTGCCTATAATTTCTTATAGGCAGAATTGTACGTTTTAAGCAGCAGCAGCTGACTTATTTTGTTTTAAAATTTCTTCAATATCAATTTGTTGTTTAGCCATTTGTTCTCTTTGCTTAGCAAAAGCTCCCATTGAACCACTTTCTTTGTAGATATCTCTAATTATAGAGAAAGTAGTAGCAATCGTTGAAAGGGCTAGAAGCACTGTTCCTGACACAACAGCTTTTCCATAAAGAATTAAGAAAATACCAGCTAATCCAGTAAGAATTTTTAGCGCATACTTACCAATTCCTAAAATTGTAAGAGTTTTTTCTTGTTTTTGAATATTTAATTTCCAAAGACGAACTTCTTTATCATCAGCTTTTTCAACATCTGGCTCTTTTTCTAGATCGCTAATCTTTTCTTTTGTTTTTGATAATTTATCTAGACCAGAATAAAGATCGATACCATTAGCTCCTAGTTTAGCAAAACCTGCAACTACTCCCAATTTATTAAAAATACTTGGAACATTTACAAGGTCAACTTTGTCATCACCCATCCAAAGAACTGTATGAAAAGTCCAATCAAAAGTTTTTAAACAGTTTTTTGTAAATTCCAATGGCTTTTTTTTTGGATCAGTATGAATAGTTCTTAATGCGTAGTTAATTGAAGTTGGAATTCCAAACCATCTAATTCCTTGACCAAGAGACTTGATACCTGTATCAAATTTCATATCTGGTTTAAAAGTTTGCCCAAGTCTTAGAAAATTTTTCAGCAATACTAGTGATTCTGAATAAAACTTTCCTGAGTTACTGCAATCAAATATAGCAGGTAAAACAGATCTAGAAGGGATTTTAACATTTGACACTGAGGTACTCATAGCACTCCACCTTGTTGATTAATTAAATTTAGTAAAGAAAGTGTAAACAAACCCTGATCACACTTCAAGAGAAAAAATTTTAAAAAAAAATTTATTTCATAAAAAAGTCATTTACCTAATAAGTAAATGACTTTTTTACAAAAAATTTGCTTAAGAGATCTTCTCAGCTTTTTGTTGTTTAAGTTTTGCTGCGCATTCTTGAGCATTAATCCCATCATAAAAATGACGTACCATTCCAAGCGATAAAGATGCAATTGTTAAAACACATGCGATTGATGCTGGCAAAACAGCAACATTAAATACTATTGCAAATATAGAAGCTAGGCCAACAAATACAGCTAACACCTTACTTACAATTGCTATTGTGCAAGATGTTTTCTTTTGCTTTTGAGAAATGATTTGTGTAGTTGTCAATTTTTCCGACTTAAGTTTTCCTTTTGCTTCATCTTTTTCATTGACTGCTTGATAAAGCTCGATACCCTCTGCAGTCGTATCAGCAACCTCTGCAATAAAATCCATTGCTGGCAAAGCTTTTGCTGCCTTTTTAAAGTAATTTTGAACAACAAAAGATGCAGCTCCTAGACTAGATCTAACAGCGTTTAAGCTAAAACTTGCTTTATCTAGGGGATCTTTTTGATAGATAGCATTTAGTGTAAAAGATATTGTTGAAGGAAATTTCAACATCGTTAGAGCTGACCCAGATGTTTTGGTTAGCGCACTCGATTGTTGATTTTTTACTATATCGTATAACTTAGAGGTTTGATTTACAATTAAAGTAAAATACGAAACCCCTAGACTTCCAAAATAATCTTTTGCGTGTTTGTTTGCATAATGCATTGTTTGAACAGAACTCATAATTTGCTTCCTTGGTAAAACTTGTGCCTCGCCAGTATAGAGAATGTTTAGTTTGAATTACAAGATGAAAGAATTACTTTCTTTAATTTAGGTTCTGATTGCAGACCTTGAGCAAAAGCATGGAAATCCATCGCTTTCTTGCCTTCCAGCTGAACTTTTAATATTTCTAAAAGATTGTTACCACAACCAACAATCCATTTTTTTCTTGTATATGTATGATTTTCAAATGGTGCAAATGCACCTTCTATAACATTTGATTTGAGAATCTTAATTCTTTTTTCTTCATCCCCTATCTTACACAAACAAAAAGCGCCCGGCTTTGGTGATAACGCTTGAATTTGATGATGAACACTATTAGCATCTAATGAAAGATCTAATACCAGGTCTTCTTGAGTAATTTTATGCGCGTAGGTGACTTTTGATTCATCTTGCGCTGTTGCCTCAACTTGGTTGTTTTTATATAGATCGATTGTTTTTAAAAGTAAGGGTCCTGATATATCAGATAAGCTTTTTTCTATTTCCTGAAAGGAAGAATCTTTAGTGATAGGAACAACCCCTTTTAAAATCATATCTCCTGCATCAAGCTTTAAAACCATCTTCATAATGGTAATACCCGTCTCCTCTTCTCCAGCCATAATTGCTCTTTGAATAGGAGCTGCTCCCCTATATTTTGGAAGAAGAGATGCGTGAACATTAATACAGTCTAACTTAGGTATATCAAGCAACACTTGTCGTAGAATTTGACCATAGGCTACAACAATAAAAAGGTCTGCATCTAGTTTTTCAAGATCTTTTAAAAATTCAGGATCAGAAGCTTTTAAAGGTTGAAATAGTGGACATTTTAGATCTTGTTCTAAATAAGCTTCTTTTACTGGACTTGGCAAAAGTCTTTGCGACCTTCCCTTAGGCTTATCAGGCTGAGTGACAACACCAACAATTTCTATTCCATGATCTAGTAAAAAAAGCAGTTGGTTTTTAGCAAAATGAGGAGTACCAAAAAAAACAATGCGCATTATACGGTTGTCTCTTCAAACATCTCTTCTAATTCATCTTGCTCTTCTTTAAGGGTAGTAACACCTTGTAGACCTAGCAAACCTCTTTTTGAATTCCTACAAAACGAAAGCCAATGTTCAATTTCTGGACAAAGTTCAACTTCATTTTCTATTTTTTCTAAGGCTTCTTCTAAATGTAGACCACTTCTATAAGTAATTTTAAAGGCTTTGCTTAAGTTTTGTCTTACTTCTAATGAAAAGTTGCGTCTTTTTAAACCTACCATATTTAGTCCACCAAACTTATAAGGAACGCCTCCTCCAATTGTGTAGGGAGGAATATCGTGAGAAACTCTACTAAACCCACCAACCATAGTATGACATCCTATGCGAGTAAACTGATGCACAGGAGTCATTCCACCTATAATTGCAAAATCTTCAACAATGACATGACCCGCAAGCATAGCTCCATTAGACATAATGACTCGATTACCAAGTTCACAATGGTGAGCAATATGGCAATAAGCCATAATCAAACAGTCATCACCCACTTTTACACATGAACCTTCTTGGCATGAAGAATTGATCGTTGTAAACTCCCTTATCTCACATCTTTTACCAATAATAACATAAGTAGTTTCACCTTTAAATTTTAGGTCTTGAGTTTTCGTACCAATACTGGCTCCTGGCCAAATTACAGTATCTTCACCAATAGTAGTATTTCCATCTATGTAAGCATGGGATTTGATCGTGACTCTATCTTTTAAGGTAACCGTGCTTTTAACTACTGCAAAAGCTTCTATGGTAACATCTTTTCCAATCTGAGCGCCTTCTTCAATAATGGCATTAGGATGAATATTTGACATGTGCTTCCAATTTATTAGTTTTTATACGCATTATTACTAGAGTTGATTTTTCTCCACAAGAGCAAAACTTAATTCAGCTTCAACAACAACCTTGTTATCAACCATCCCTTTTCCTTCGATCTTTCCCCCTTTTGCACTTATATGTTTACCATGAATGTGCAAATAAAGAATATCTCCAGGAATTACTGGCTTACGAAATTTTGCTTTACCAACATTTAGTAAAACAGCAATTCTTTTGCCATACCCTTTTTGATGAACTAAAACTCCACCAGTCTGGGCCATTGCTTCTAAAATTAAAACCCCCGGCATAATAGGTACTTCAGGGAAGTGCCCTACAAAAAAATGTTCATTCACTGTTACATTTTTTTGCCCAATAATTTCATTTTTATCTAAATCTAAATGAACAATCTTATCAATAAGTAAAAAAGGGTACCGATGCGGTAAAATATCTGCTATTTCTTTATGCCCTAAAACAGGAGCATTAGACGAGTTGTGCATTTAAATTCTCCATCATCATCTGTTCAAGCAATCTTGCAAAAGATGCATTTCCTTTATGTCCTGAACGAATTGCAATTATATGAGCTGTAAAACGGTTTCCAATTAAGGAAAGATCTCCAACTAAATCTAAAATTTTATGACGAACAGGCTCGTCAGAAAATCTCATACCTTCGGGGTTAAGAACTTCATTTTCTTTAATGATCAACGCATTGTGAAGTCCTCCACCTTTAATCACACCTTGATTTAAAAATGGCTGAATTTCGTCAAATAAACAAAATGTTCTTGCTGGAGCAATTGTTTGTTTATAAGAAGAATCAATATTCAAATGTAGAAACTGAGTCCCTAGTAATTTTGAATGTGGATAGTGAAGTGTATAGCTTATTTGGTAAGTTTCTGATGGTATTGCGACTATGTGTACTTCTTCATTTGAGTAATAAATAGGTTTATGTAGGACAAATAAATCTTTTTTCTCTTCTTGTTCTTCTAAACCAGCTTTTTCTAAGATTTCAAAAAACGGTAGAGCTGATCCATCTAGTATCGGAACTTCAGGCCCTGATATTTCTATTAATAAGTTATCAATACCAAAAGCAAAAATAGCTGAAAGAAGATGCTCTGGAGTTTGAACAACAGCGGAATCTTTTTCTAAAAGTGTACAACGAACTGCATCTTTAACATTTTCTAATTTTGCTGGAATAGTAGGCTTGTTATCCAAATCCACTCTTTGAAAAAGAATCCCAGTATTTGGAGGCTGTGGAACAAGTCTTACATTTGCTTTTTGACCAGTAAAAAGACCATGCTCTTCAAACGTAGCCTCTTTAGCTAGGGTTTTTTGGAAATACTTACTCGGTTCAGTTAGAAACAATAGCCCATCCTCAGTAGAAAAAATCTTTATTACCAATCGGTTAAACCTTAAAGAAAGGTAACGTTATTTGATTTTTTATGCAAGCGTATAGACCTAAAACGCAAATAGCAAGCACAAAACAATCTCCCCATATCATATATAAAGTCGTATGATGATGGAAAGGAAAATTAACAAAAAGAGAACCAAAACTTTTATCTTCTATAGAGTGATTTTTTTTAAAAACATCAACTATGTTTCCAAAAGGATCGATTACACCTGTTATTCCCGTATTACAAGCTCTTAGAACATAAACACCATTTTCTACAGCTCTTACCCTTCCATGATCCCAATGTTGTCGAGGAAGATTTGACCCTGGAAACCAACCATCATTTGTTAGATTTACCATTAGACAAGCCCCATTATTTCGAGCTTCTCTAATAATCATGGGGTAGATCTCTTCAACACAAATAGAAGCACTTTTAGGAATATTATTAGAAAATACTTTTGAACAAACGCCCGGGTTAAACGAGCTAAAGATCCCATACTGAGCTGCAATGGGTTTTAAAACATTTAGTGGAATGTACTCACCAATAGGTACTAGTATTTGTTTATCATATCTCGCGATATTAAAACTCGGATCAAAGAACACTGCAGAGTTAAAAGTGCCTTCAAAACTCTTATAATCAAGGCCACAAATTACTTCACAGTTATATTCCAATGATAGAGCTTGATTGATAAAACCATTAGATACTTTCCAACCATCATCTTCTAATATTGCGTAAGGACTTTTAAGTATTGAAAAATGCTCAAATGATTTCTGGAAAACTTCTTCCCAAATTGAGCAAAAAGTTTGAAGAGGTAAAAAAGAGTAAAAAGCACCAAAAGGGACTGCAGCTTCAGGAAGCACAATAAGATCAGGTTTTCTTTCATGTTGTTTGATAGTTTGCAATATTCTTTTCCATTGAGTTTCTGGACGAATAAACTTCCCTGGAAATTCTGAGAGAGTATTTTTCTCTTCAGGATAAAGCCCTGTCTGAACAAGTACAGCAGAAAAGTTTCTCCCTTTTTCATCTAAAAATTTTTGGTGAAAAGCACCAAATAGATAAGGAAAAAGAATAACTAAGCTAGGAATTATAATTTTATTTGATGAAGTAAAAAACCCATAAACTAAAACGTTTGTAAACATTACCCAAAACGACAAAAAATAAATTCCACCAATGGAGGCTAATTGAATTGAAAAATCATTTGAAACAAGAGCTAATCCAGCTGGAGACCATAGATATCCGGATAAAATAAAAATTCTGCATTTTTCAAAAAGAGTCCATAAGCTTGAAGTGAAAATCGCTTTTTTAATAGATGAGCCCTTTTTAAAAACAAAAAAAGAGCAAAGAGTAAACTGCAAAGAAAAAAAAGCACACAGAAGAATATAAACAATTACAATGACATCGCCTTGATATTTTGTAGAATAGAGCCACGAATGCCAACAGAGCTGAATGAAAAAAAACCAAACAAAGGAAAGAACAAGTTTTTTCTTACTAGAAAAGTTTTTTACTGAAAGCCAGAAAAGAGCATATCCCATAACCGAAGCAATGGGACATAAAAAGCTTAATCTTGAAGGTTGACCGAGGGCAACTATAAAAAAAGAGAGTGTAAATACAATTAAATGACTAGTACTCTTCGTTTGACTCGACAGTGTTTTCTTCTTTAGTGCTAGAACCATAAGCCATCATATATAGTAATCCCCCCATAATAGCAAAGTTCTTTAAAAACATCACCAATTGCAATTTTTGAGCAGGATCATCGTAGTACCAAAATGAATGGAAGAGAAAGGTTGTAGGTATCATAAATAAGAACAGAATTAGAGCTCCAAGTCTTGTATAAAACCCAAGTAAGACCATAAGTCCACCAATAAGTTCAAAAGCAATAGCTACAATCACTAATATGTCTACATAAGGAGAAATTTGGATAAACATCCCCTGTAACGCATCAATATCCGCTGCTCTTTGACTCCAATCTGATAGAATTTTAGTAACTCCATTTTCAGTATTTTTCCAGTCTAATAATTTATTTACCCCTGAAGCTATGAAAATAACACTCATAAAAATTCTTCCAAGGATTGTTAGAAATCCACGCATAGGACCCTCTTTCAATTTTTCTTTATAATTCGGACTATTACAGAACAAAGATTTTTTTTCTATGATGGGTTTTTTGTTTTATAGACTTATGTTAAAATTTATGAAAAAAAAGTAGTTTTTATGAAAATATCATTTAGAAAATACCATCTTTTAAGAATTTTAGATCTTTTTGAAGAAAGTTCTTACCCTATTGACCTTTTTTTAAAAAATTATTTTCGCTCTCATAAGCAGATAGGATCAAAAGATCGTAAGGAAATCTGCGAAACCCTTTATCCTATGATTAGATTCAAAGGGCTTATTGACTATTTTTCAAAAAAACCATTTACATCTGAACAACGATTAGAAACTTATTTAAGCTTAGACAGCCTTATTGCATCTGCAAAATTACCGCATCATCTCAAAGTTAGCTTTCCAAAAGATTATTTTTCTATTATTGAAAAAAACTATGGATTAGAAAAAGCCTTAGAAATCTGTAATATTTCCAATACACAGGCCCCTACTACAGTTCGTGTTAACACACTAAAAACTACAAGGGACAAACTCTTTTCACAATGGAAAAAAGAATACTCTGTTTACCTTGGAAAACATAGCAATCAAGCAATCTCATTTGGAAGAAAAATTAATTTTTTTGGATTACCTGAGTTTAAAGAAGGACTTTTTGAAATTCAGGACGAAGGAAGTCAGCTTATTGGAGATTTAGTAGAGGCTAAGCCAAAAGATCATGTTTTAGACTATTGCTCTGGTTCAGGAGGAAAAACCCTCTGCTTTGCCCCTAAAATGGAAGGAAAAGGACAAATATACCTTCACGATATTAGAACAAAAGTACTCATAGAAGCTAAAAAAAGACTTAAAAGGGCCGGCATTCAAAATGCTCAGATATTAGAACCAAATAAAAAAATCAAACGATATCATGGAAAAATGGACTGGGTCCTTACTGACGTACCTTGTTCAGGCTCAGGCACTTTAAGAAGGAACCCTGATATGAAATGGCGTTTTTCCCCTCAAATGGTAGATAACTTAGTTATCGAACAGCGAGATATCTTTGCAAAAGCTCTTAAATTCGTAAAATCTAAAGGCTTTATAGTTTACGCCACATGCTCGTTATTTCCAGAAGAAAACGAGCAGCAAATAAAGTATTTTCTTAATAATCACCCATTAAAACTCTGTAAAATGACCTCTTGGTTGCCAGAAAAACATGGCATGGACGGGTTCTTTGGAGCTGTATTTCAATTAATATAATTAAAGTATTTATTATATTGTTTTTTTAATAAACTTATGTTATAATAATACTTTTAATTAAAGCTTTATTATGACTGAATTAAATAAATTAACTCAAAGTTTCAATCAAATTTGTGAAAATAGGGATACTGCTGTAAATTTCTCAAACAAATTAGATTCCGATGGCCGCATCCAAACGGTTTGGGATAGAGGATGTTTAGGGATAATTTATTACCTTGGAAATCTCTTTGCAAATTTGTTTTGGAGAACAAATGAAGAAGTTCTTTGTTCTTGGACCACACAAGTATTTCAGAAGGTTAATATTAAATCTTTAAAAACTGGATTAGACTTCCCTGAAGGAATACCCCAATTTAATCATATTGAAGGTAATTTAGAGGAAATCCCTAAGACTGGAGAGAATTTTATCGATGGATATGATCAATTAAAAAATCTAAAAGAGTCTTTAATAAGACTAAAATCTATCAATGGCATTTTCAATAAAAGTTTATCAAAGCTTGAAGATGAGAATAACCTAAGCTCCTTTCTTTTTGAGTTAGACTATAAAATTGATCTAGCAATTGCTGTTTTACATGATGAATTTTTTTTAAAATTCCCTGGGGACCTAACCCAAGAGCTAATAGTAGACCACCAATCCTTCATGGAACGATAAGCTAATATCATAGCTAATATTTGACCTATTAAAACCGATTTTTTTAAAATAGGTAGTCTGATATCATAATCCTTAAAAAAACCTTTTTAAGAATTATGAAATCTCTATTTTTTTCACTATTTGCAGTATCAACATTATTAGCTATAGACCCAAGCATGTCAGGTTCTCCTCAAATGCCGGGTTTCAACCCTTCGAACCCTTATGAACCGAAGCTAAACATACACAATGAAGTGCTTATTAGGGTAAATGACGAAATTATTTCTGTAATGGATGTGATAAAAGAGATGGATATGATCTTTGTAAGCTCTTATCCAAATCTGGTGGACAACCCAGCTGCTAAATTCCAGTTTTATTCTGCTTCATGGAAAAATGTGTTAGATCAGATGATTAATAAAGAACTAATGCTATTAGATTCTGATGGAAAAATCGAAGTATCAGAGGGTGAAGTAAGAGAAGAGTTAGAAAAAAGATTTGCGCCTAATATCATGAGTACTCTTGATAAAATAGGGTTATCATTAGAAGAGGCTAAAGAAAAGATTAAAAAAGAGATCATTTTTCAAAGAATGTCCTGGTACTTCATTAACAATAGAGCAATGCAAACAGTAACCCCATCGGATATTAAAAAAGCTTATGAGGACTATCTGGTTTCAAACCCACCAAAAACAGAGTGGACATATCAAGTAATCACCTTTAGAGCAGATGAAGATGAAAAAGCAAAAGAGTTAGCTAACAAAGTTCATAAATTTCTAGACGAAAAGAATGAAGCATTGTCAACAATTAAAGAGCAACTCTTAGATCTTGCTGAAGAAAAAGGCATGATTAAAATTTCTGATGAGTTTGTAAACAACAGTTACGAAATTTCAGAGAACCACAAACAAGCGCTTATTAACTTAGAAGAAAACGAATACTCATCACCACTTGTACAAGTTAACAGAAGAGATCAATCTCAAAGCTTTAGAATTTTCTATGTTAAAAAGATTTATAAGCAAGAGCCAGCAACTTTTCATGCAATGACAGATCAACTTAGAAATGATCTTTTACAAAAGCAAGCAGCAGTTGAAAGCAAAACTTATATCACAAAAATCAGGAAACAATATGGTATGGAAAACCAAACTTTATTAGTTCCTGAGGACTTTACCCCTTTTTCAATGCAATGAAGCCAACAGAGCTGATAGCATTTTTAAAAGAGCATGATCGTCATTTAAAAAAGAGTTTGGGACAAAACTTTCTTATAGATGAAAACATCTTAAGAAAAATCATTCATTCAGCAAGCATTCAACCTAATGACACAGTTTTAGAAATTGGCCCTGGAGCAGGTGCTTTAACCTCTTTGTTGCTTGAAAAAGCTAAAGTTATCGCAGTAGAAAAAGATGATTTTTTCGCAGATAAATTAAAAAGGCTTTCAGGAAATCTGACAGTTTACCAACAAGATATTTTAAAATTTGATCTCTCAGTTCTTCCAAAAAATGTTAAGGTAGTAGCAAACCTCCCCTATAATATCACCACTCCTATTCTTTCATCTCTTATAGAACATCATGAACATTTTGATTCGTTGGTTATCATGGTTCAAAAAGAAGTAGGTGAAAGAATAACAGCAAAACCTAAGAGTAAAGCATATGGATCTTTATCTATATTCTTACAGTTTTATTCTGTTGTTAGCTATGAGTTTACAGTTTCTAGAAATTGCTTTTTACCTAAACCAAAAATTGACTCAGCGATAATTAAACTCATTTTAAAAACACCTCCATTAAAAGATCCCGCACCTTTCTTCAAAGTTGTCCGTAAAGCTTTTGAAAAAAGAAGAAAAATGCTCTCAAGCTCATTAAAAGAGTTTTTAACTAAAGAAGAAATCGAAAACGCTTTAAAAGCTTTACAGCTAAACCCTAAGGCAAGACCAGAAGATTTAAGTTTAGATCAATGGCTTAGGTTCTATCAGGCAATCAAATAAAAGTATAATTCTCCTGTTAATAAAACAGACTCATATGCAACAATTCATGCCTATATTTTAAAATAATGTAAGGAAATGAAAATATGACCAGTAATGTAACTTCTAAAAATCAAGTAAATGTAAATTCGACTCAAGAAAATGAAGGAAAGAAAACAATTACTGTTACAACAAAACAAAAAAATTGTTCAATCTGTCTTGAACAAATAGAAACAAAACCAAAATGCAAAGAAGAAATAGAAAAAGAACTCAAGTGCCAACATATTTTCCACAAAGAATGCATAGATACCTGGTTAAAAAAAGCTAATACATGCCCTCTTTGTCGCACAATTGTTTCTTCTTCTGCAAAGAAAAATGCTTCATCTTCTCATGAAGAGTTATTACACATAGTTAGAGAAGAAATTCATTCATTAAGAACTTTTAGAGCGTTAGATCTAAACGAAAATTCAGATGTAGCTCGAACAGCACGTAAGGTGAATTCTTTAGCTGGTAGAACCTTTGGTTTTTAAACTTTTAAGTAATATAGAAAAAATGCTTTTTAGCTATATTGCAGTAAACTTCAAACAAACCTAAGGATACAACTTACTTCCAACCAAGTAAGTTTTTTAAAGAAGCAAGCAACGTGCTTTTAATTGTTTCCTTTGCATAAAGCTCAGATGCTGCAACAATATTTTCATCTTCGTCTAAAAGTTGTAGTTCTCCTACTTTTTGATCTCTATTAATTGGTAAGGTTAAATCATCCCAGTGAATAAAGGCTTTTAAGTTAGGCTCTTCAGAAGGATAATATTGAATTTTAAGATCTTCTTTTAATGAAGAGTAAACTAAAGCTCTAGCTCCGTTTAAATCAAAAGTAAAAACTCTATTTTTCTTTACAATTGCACGAGTTTTCTTTTTTTCTGAAAAAGCATGATCAAATAGAAGCTTTGCATCTTTTGTAGCATGGTTTTTCGAATTACAACCTAAGAGAATTGCAATTAACGTTCTACCATTTTTCCTAGCAGAAGCAGCTAGACATTTTTTTGCTTTAGAGTGATTTCCTGTTTTGATCCCAAATGCAGATGAATAATAATCAGGGCTATCTTTTCGAATTAAGGGATTTGTTTGTCTTAATTGCCTTTCACCACTTTTATTTGTCTTTGGAAGAAAATATCGTTCAGAGCTAACAATTTTTCTAAAAAAAGGATCTTGAATTGCTCTTTTTGCAATTAAAGATAAATCATAGGCTGTTGTTTTATGATCTGGATGATGAAGACCATGAGGATTTAAAAAGCAGGTTTTTTCACAACCTATATTTCTTAAATACTCATTTAACTCCTCCATAAAATCTGGAATAGTTCCTCCAATTGCTTCTGCAAGTACGTTACTCGCATCATTAGCGGTAGCTACAAGCATTCCATATAGAAGGCCTTTTAAAGGAATTGTTTCTCCTTCTTTTAAGCCAATCATTGTTCCATCTTCTTCTAATACATAAGGAAGGTCTTCAATTGTTTTTTTTTCAGTAATATCTAGCGCATGGCTTGATGCAGTGATTTTACTTGTTAGTGAAGCTGTATTTTCTATAATGAAAATCCCAGTAGCCATCTTTGTTAAAGAAGCTGGATATTGAGGTAGATGAGCATTTTTTTCATATAAAACTTTTCCAGTATCTGCATTGATTAATATTGCAGCTCTTGCACTAACTTGTGAATCTAATGGTTTAGAATATAAATAAAAAACAAATAAGCTTAAGAAAAAAAACAGTCGATCCACAAAAAAAACCTCAATTGTTTTTCGAATCATACTTAATTTCAGACAAAGACTCAAGAAATGATGCACTGAATTAAGACTATTATTATTAGAAAGATATTACCTAATTTCTATTAATACAAATCAATTTTTATAAAAATTTTTATTTTTCTTGTTTTGCAAAAAATATGACGTAATGTAAGAAGAAGATTAACGGGTTGTCTAAAAGATTAATAGAAACCCACAATGGAGAGAGGAATGCTGAACCCTATACAGTTAGAAGAAGCCTTTAGAGAATATACAGAAAATCTAAGTAATTGGGCTCATGATGGAATATTAAAAATAGATCTTCCAATGCTTCACGAACTAGGGTTATTAGATCATTTACAAGATGATCCAGATGAAACAGAGGATTTAACTCAATACTTTCATGTAATTGAAAGTGTTGAAAAAGTAACTCTTTTTAACGAGCAATTTGTGATTTGGATTATTCCAAAAACAGAAGAAGAAATTCCGATGACGTATGTACTAATTGCTCTTTGCAATGATGAAAAACCAAACCTAGAACTTGTATTTACAACTTCTGGGGTTTACAACACTCCAAGATATGTATTGAAAGTGCTTCAATACTTTCTAATAGACATGATTGAGACAGAAGCTACTTTAACTTCATTTGAGAAGAATCAGTAGTATTTTTTAACAAGTTTTAAAACATTAGACTCATCTGCTCTTTTGTAGTGAACTTCATCCATCACTTTTCTAATCATTAGAATACCAAGGCCACCTATTTCTCTTTCTTCTATTGGTGTATTAGGATCAATTGTGATATCCCCTAATAAAGGATTGAAAAACTTTCCTTGGTCAATGATCGTGATTTCTATTCTATTTTTGTTATTGATATTTACTTGAAGCTCTATTGAACCATCCCCATCTTTGTAAGCATAGGATATGATATTTACAAGAGCCTCTTCACAGGCAAGTTCAATTTTATTGAGTAAATGCTTATCAACATCTAATGAATAAACACATTCATGAATCCATTTCTGCATCATTGGCAGTTGAGATAACTCGGCTTTAAATTGTCTTTTTATCACTTAGCAAAATCTACAGTTGTTAAAAAACAATTATATTTCTACCACTCTAAAGAAATCTTTTCGACAATTTTTTCTGAAAGTTTGCGATATAGTGAAGATAGTGATGAATCTAAAGCACTATCTTGGGCATTAAGTTGACCTAAAGAAAAATCCAAAGTTGTTGTTCTTGTACCATTTAATACAAAAGAAAGATCATCTAGAGAATCGAAATCAAAAAAATCATAGTCCACAAATGTTCTTACTTTTTTTGGCCCCCAGCAAACTTTATCACCTTGGCAAATGGAAACTTCTACTTCTAAAATCTTTCTTTTTTCATCAACAATAACTCTATGTTCATCTTCGGTATTTTTAAAATCTTGTCTCCAGCCAATTTCTTGGTTTATATTCTTACAGATTTTTACACGTAATTGATTTGCTTTAGAATTTGTTGAAAATAGACCAGATTTTTTTAAAGCATAGGTAAGCTCTGAGGTAAATAATCCTTTATGATCCCCTTGAATATTAGGAACGCAGATTCCACAAGAAAAAACAGTTTTATACCCTACTCCTGCTTTATATCCACAAGAAGTAAGTAGCAAAGGGATAAGAAGAAGGTATTTACTGAACATCTCTTAAATCAAGACGTTCTAGTTCTTCAGAAGCTTTTAATGCAATCTCACTTCCTGGAAATGTTGATAGGATTTTCTTGTAATACAAAGAAGCTGCTTCAGATTTTTTTCTTTTCATAAAAAATGCAGCCATATCATATAGATTTTCTGCAAAAGCACCTTGCAAATCATTATGAACAACTTCAGCCTTATTCACTCTTTCATCAAGAGGAAATACCATTCTAAACTTATTTAAGTTAATCGATGATTGATCAATTAGTGTAGGATCTTGTTGTTTCGAGTTTGCCATTGCTAGATAAACTTTACCAATTTCTAAAAAGCTTTCAGGAGCAAGATCGTGTTTTGGAAACCTTTGAATCACAAGTCTTAGTGCATCGATACTATCTTTAAAATCTTCGTAGTAAGCTAATAGAACTGCTTTACCATATAAAGATCTAGCTGCTAATTCATGATGCGGTAAAGAAGCTACAACTTCATCGTAGATCTCTAATGCAACTTCACCACTAGGCATCCATCTTGGCATGGCATTCCACCCAAAAAGATGTGATTTTTCACCCTGGCGAAATTTTTCTGCTATAGCAAATTTATATTGGATCACCTCTTCAAAATTCTTTGGTTGGGGATTTAGCTCTAAATATAAAGTTAAAAATTCATTTGCTTTTGCATAATCTTTTAAATGATAGCAACTAACAGCCCAGTAATAATAAAGCTCAGAAATTTTTTGATGATGAGGGAATTTTTTATAGATAAGATGAGAAATAGCCTGCACCTGCTGCCAATTTTTTTCTTTAAAATGGTAGAGCACTTGGCTGTAATATCTATCTTCTGGAGCAATTTTCTCTTCCGAAAAAATAGTCGATGCAAAAAAACAAATTCCAAGAATAAAATAGCGTTTCATATATCCCCTCAGTTAAGTCTTAGAATTTTATAGATTCTTTTCCCTTCTGTCAAGAAAACAAAGTAGTTTAATAATTCAAAATAGTTTTATTTAATAACCTAACTATCTTTAACAACTTTCTCTTCTAACTCTATTATAGAACCAATTTTAGAAAGATCCTGTTTAAAATCATCAGAAGGTTGAATCTTCCATTTAGAATCAACTTTTAAGTGACCCAATTTTTTTCTATTTTCAGAAAAAATGATTTCCATGTCATGACTACCAGGATATTTCCTAATAAGCTTTTTTAATTTAAGAACATGAGAAAGAGAAGCTTTTTTTGTACAGAGTTTCATCATTAAAATTTTTTGTTCCATTTTCTTTTCCACTTTCGGTTTTTTCTTTTTAAAGTCTCCACGCTTTTGTCGATCAACAATTCTGTTATAAACATCTAAAAATTCTTTAGTTTTATCTTCATCAAGATCTTTGAGATCTTCTAAATGGTGACAAGAAAGTTTAAAGCCATCTTTCTTATCAACTAAAAACACACCACAAAGAAGACGGTTTTCTTCAAGAAGATGTGCTTTTCTATTATATAGATCTGACCAAATAGGAACTTCATAACGGTCAAGACCTTCTCCAATGAGTAATATGGCAAACTTTTGGCCATTTCTTTGAGAAATTTTTACTTGTACACTTTCTAACACAAAAGCAAAGCGAAATGCTTTTTGTTCAAAATCTTCATTGATTTCCGCCATTTTATCACAAGAAAGCTTTTCTACTTCTTCTTGAAAACTTTCAAGTGGATGACCAGATAAATAAAACCCTAGTAACTCTTTTTCTTTCTGTAAAATTTCTAATTCTGATGTAGGGTTCACAACTTTAGGAGCAGTAGCAAACTGATTTTCATCATGACCTTCAATAAGAGAAAAAAGATTTAAGATTCCCTTATCTTTTTCTTTTTGTTCTCTAGAAGCTTTGTCATACATCATATCTAAAGATTGTTTTAAGGCATCTTTAGACCAACCTTCGAAATTAAAACATCCTGCATCAGCAAGATTTTCTATATTTTTCTTAGTAACTTTTTTCTTATCTACTCGGCAGATAAACTCATAAAATGAAGAGAAAAGACCATTTTTATCTCTTTCCTCACATATAGCTTCAACACAAGCTTCTCCTACTCCTTTTACTGCAGATAGAGCAAAATAAATACCATCTTCTACAGCAGAAAACTCAAGACCTGCTTTATTAATATCTGGTGGTAAGATTTTTATATTTAGAGCATGACACTCTCTAATAAACTTAGCAACTTTAGTTAAATCATCACGATCACAAGTCATTAAAGACGCCATCCATTCCATTGGATGGTTAGCTTTTAAGTATGCTGTTGTATAAGAAAGATAAGCATACGCAGTCGCATGAGATTTATTAAAACCATATGAAGCAAACTTTTGGATCTTATCAAAGATTAAAGTAGAAGTTTTCTCATCAATGTCATTTTGCTTAGCGCCTTCTAAAAACTTCTTTCTTTGCCTTTCCATCTCCTCTTGGTCTTTTTTACCCATCGCTTTACGTAAAACATCACCCTCTCCAAGAGAATAACCAGCAAGTTTTTGCGCAATCTGCATCACCTGCTCTTGGTAAACCATCACACCATAGGTTTCTTCCAAAATCTCTTTCATTAAAGGATGATCAAAAACAATAGGTTCTTTTTTATGTTTACGAGCGATAAAAGATGGAATCATATCCATTGGGCCAGGACGATACAAAGCACCAACCGCAATGATTTCTTCGAAGTGATCAATATGCAGCTGTCTAGCAAGCTCTTGCATACCACCTGACTCTAACTGGAATACACCAAGAGTTTTTCCCTGGTTTAGAAGATCAAAAGTTACATGATCATCAAGTGGAAGATTTTCCCAATCAACTTTAATCCCTTTTTTATCCAGAGCATCTACAGCTTTTTGAATAGAAGTTAATGTTTTAAGTCCGAGGAAATCGATTTTTAGCATCCCAACAGCTTCTACTGGCTTCATAGCAAATTGGGTAACACACATATCAGAATCTTTTGCATTACAAACTGGAATATGGTCTGTAATTGTATCTTTACAAATAATCAATCCTGCAGCATGAATACTAGTATTTCGAATACTACCTTCTGTCCTTCTTGCCATTTCAACAATCATCTTAGCTTCAGGATCGGTTTCAGAAAGGCTTTTAAATTCATGATCAATTTCTAAAGCCTTTTCTAAAGTCATATTAGGATCTTCAGGAACAAGCTTTGCGATAGTATTGACTTTAGAAAGAGCAACACTTAAAACTCGACCAACATCTTTAATGGCCATCTTTGCTTTCATCTTACCGAAAGTAATGATCTGAGCAACTTTTTCTTTCCCATATTTATGAACTGTATAGTCGATCACCTCTGATCGCCTATCCATACATATATCAACATCGATATCAGGATAAGAAATTCTTTCTGGGTTGATAAATCTTTCAAAGAACAAACTAAATCTTAAAGGTTCAATATCTGTAATTCCAATAAGATAAGCAATAATAGATCCTGCAGCAGAACCACGACCTGGACCAACAGGTATTCTGTGTGTTTTAGCCCAGTTAATAAAGTCAAATACGATTAAAAGATAATCACACATTCCTTTAGAAATAATTAGATCAAGCTCATAAGCAAGTCTATCTCTTACGACTGTAAGAGGATCTTTACCTGGATACTTAGCCTCAACCTTTTTTAACTTTTCAGGTGTATATCTTTTAGGAATCCCCTCTTCACAAAGCTGCTTAAAATAACGTTCTGACTCTTCTTTACGAGATAAAGAAGAGGTTTCCATTGTTGGAGGTGTATATACCGGATAGTGTTTAGTTTTAAAATCCAACTTCCAATCACAAAGGTCTGCTATTTTAGCGGTATTTTCCAAAGCTTCTTTTTGATCAGAAAAAAGACTTTCTATTTCATTTTTTGTTTTGAAATAATGTTCATGAGATGAATAGATTTTTCTTTTCGGATTAGGAATTCTAAGTTGTGGTTTTCCTTGTGAATCCCTTTGCCAGATCTCACAAGGCTCTCCCGATTGCACATTTAATAAAATTTCATGCGCTTTATAATCTTCTCTTTGTAAATAGTGAACTTGATTTGTTGCAACCAATGGGATGCTTTTTTCTTTTGATGTTTTGATAAGAAAATCGTTTACCGCAACTTCTTTTTTCTTAAGATCTTCATGTCTTTGTAAAACCCAAGACTCGTTTGATAAATTATCATTTTCTACTTGAGCATCAGTCATTGCATGACGTTGTAATTCAAAATAAAAACGATCTTTGAAAAGATCTTGATACCAAGAAATAATTCCATCTACTTGATCTTCTTTATTAAGAAGATAATGCCCAATTTCTGAGTGCACAGAGCCAGATAAAATAATCAATCCTTCATGATATTTTTCTAAAAGCTCTTTATCAACTCTTGGGTAATAGTAGAAACCTTCTAAGTATCCAAAAGAAGAAAGTTTACACAGATTTCTATACCCTGTTTGGTTTGTTGCAATAGCAACAAAAGGAAAAGATGATGGCATTCCTGGAATACGTTTTTTATCTTTTCTTCCTTCTGGTGCAAGTCTAAGCTCACAGCCTAAGATTGGTTTAATGTCTAATGCAACACAAGCTTGGTAAAATTCTACAGCACCATAAAGGTTTCCACTATCTGTTAAACCTAGAGCATTAAACCCATATTCCTTAGCCATTTTGGCTAACTTTTTAATCGATACAGTTGAGTCTAGTATCGAATACTGAGAATGAATATGTAATGGTACATACGTCATGTTGTATACTTAGGATTGGTTTTCATTGACCAAAGAGGGATTAATATAAGGGCCGCAATTATACCACTAAATACACAAGATATCAAAAATGCACTCCAACCATTTGATTGAATAATTGCACCTAAAGGACCTCCAGCAAATGCAGCTCCTAGATAAGAAATCCAACCTACAAAACCTGTTGCAGTACCTGCTGCATTTTTATGAGATATTTCAGCTGCAGCTACACCAATTAACATTTGAGGACCAAAAATAAAAAACCCTGAAAGGAAAATAAACATGATATCAAATAGCGGCAAGCTAAGGCCTGCGACATCTACAATAGCTCCACCAAAAGCAAAGAGACAAACTAAAGCTATAACAGAACCTAATGAAAACAGGATATTTATCGGATTCCTTTTCCCTTTAAAAACCTGATCTGAAAGCCAACCAGATACCAAAGAGCCAAAAAATCCTCCTATTTCAAACCAACACACACAAAAAGCTGCTGTTTTCAATGAGTAGGCATGAGATTCTACAAGATAAAGTTGAGTCCAATCATTTACCGCTGTTCTTATCATGTAAACAAAAAAGCCACTAAAAGCAAGAAGCCAGATTGGCCAGTTTTTTAATACATATGTAAAAAGAATTTCTTTTGTAGATAGACGTAATTTTTCTTTTTCTTTGTGCTTTGGATCCGGATAATCATTTCTGTATTCTTCGATAGAGGGCAATCCTAAAGATTGAGGGGTATCTCTTAGCCTGTTAATTAAGAAAAAACCACAGATAATTGAAAGCACACCGGGAGCATACATTGCATAACTCCAACCAAAGTGGTTTATCATATAAGCTGCAAGTATTGGAATAATCGCAGCACCTAGATTATGTGAAGTATTCCAAACACTCCACCAACGACCTCTTTCAGATTGAGAGTACCAGTGAGTTAACAATTTGGCCGATGCGGGCCACCCCCAACCTTGGAACCAGGAATTGGCACCCCAAAAAAGCGCAAACATCCAAATTGATGATGACAGACCAAAGCAAATGTTAAACACACCTGTTAACATTAAACCGATAGCCATAAAATATCTTGGATTCGATCTATCACCAAGTATACCACTTGCAAATTTACTAATTCCGTAAACGATTGCAAAGATACTTCCTAATAGACCTAACTCGCCCATGCTATATCCCAACTCTTTTAAAGCAGGGATCGCAAAGGTAAAGCTTTTACGGGTAAAGTAAAAAAGTGCATACCCTAAATACATGGAATAAAAGGTTCTCAGACGCCAATAACGATAGAGAGAAGGGATTTTCTTTTTATCTTCTATCTCCTTTTTAAAAGGAGCTGGCTTTAAGATGTTTTTAAGTTGCATACGTCTTTATGTTTCGCCTTTTCTTAGGGATTCGAAGTTCGCAATAATTTGGAGATTAAAACGAAAACGCCCTCCTGTCAATCTATTTTTTCCCCTTTGTTTTTATTCTTTACAAAAAATATCTTTTGATTATTTTCTATTGTCTTTATTTATAAGGAAAAAGGATAAGAGCAAATGTCTAGAGACCCTTTCATTGGTGGTTCAGATCGACAAAAGAATCCATATGATGATTTATTTACTAGGATGAATCAAGACCAGGATAAAAACCGTCTTTTTTCTGAAGCAGAAAAAGACACAAAAAAAAGTGCGATCGAAGCTCTAATGACTACTGCGTTAAAAAAGGTGATCGATCTTTTTACAATTTCAGCTGAAAGATCTATATCAAAAGCTGAAAGAACCTTTATAGAAGATGATTTAGAAAAGATGAAAAAAGCTTTTCAAAGACTTGTGCATGAAGATCTTTCACAAGATGTTCCTTTTTTAAAAGAACTCTCTTTTGTATGGCATGATTTTATGAAAAATTATCATGTTCTCTACTCAAACAAAAAATCTATCATTGTTCAAAAAATTGAAGAAATAGTTGAAAGCATCTCTACCTACCCGGAAGATGAAGATAGTACAATGGGATTTTATCTTACACAATATGCAGGTGAAGACTGGCTTCCATTTCCGTATATGGACATGATTCAAAGGCTTCATAAAGACCATAAAGATCTTCTTAAAAACTGGATAAGCAAAATCGAAGATATCATTGTAGAAGTCAAAAAAAGAAAAAAGTTTCGCAAGTAAAAACAAACTTTTGACTAGCACTAATGTAATAATCCCTCTATAATCTCTTAAGAGGTATTAGTATATGAAATACACAATTGCAAAAGGGCTTTTTGATATACTGCCCTATCAGATTGATCAAGACTGGCGTTATAGTTTTTATTATCAACATGTAGAATCAATCATACATCAGATTGCTTCAAATTATAATTATAAAGAATTTCGAACACCTATTTTTGAAAAGACAGAACTTTTTCAAAGAGGTGTTGGAACAAGCTCTGATATTGTCACAAAAGAGATGTACACCTTTGAAGACAGAGCAAAAAGGCTTGTTTCTTTAAGACCTGAGGGAACTGCTTCTTTGATGCGAGCATTTATAGAAAAAAATTTAGAGTCTTTAAGAAAGGTTCATAAATTTTTCTACATTGCCCCTATGTTTCGATATGAAAGACCTCAATCTGGAAGGTATCGTCAACACCATCAATTTGGAGTAGAAGCTATTGGAAATGGTTCTGTAGAGCAAGACGCGGAAGTGATTGATCTACTATTAACTTTCTACAAAACGCTTGGGTTAAAAGACCTTAACCTTATGATTAACACAGTTGGTGATAGTGAAAGTAGAGAAGCATTTAAAAAAGCTTTATTAGATTACCTAAAACCTAACTTTGACCAATTATCAGAACATTCTAAGGTGCGCTTTGAAAAAAATCCTTTACGTATTTTAGATTCTAAGAGTGCACAAGATCAAGAAATCATAAAAAATGCTCCTTCATTATTAGAATATCTAAACGATACTTCTAAAAAAGAGTTTGAAGATCTAAAATCTCTTTTGCAAGACTTAAACATTGAATATACAGTAAACGATAAACTTGTAAGAGGCCTTGACTACTACAATAAAACAGTATTTGAGGTTACTGCTGAAGCACTTGGCGCACAAAATGCAATAGGCGCCGGAGGTAGGTATGATGGCCTTATCAAGCAGTTTAATGGACCTGACTTACCATCAATTGGCTTTGGCACAGGCCTGGAAAGAATCATCCAAACAATGATGGGACAAAACATTTCGTTTCCTGAAGAAAAAGGCCCTCTTTTCTATTTTTCTTCTTTAGATAATCAAGCGTCTCACACTTGTTTTAAATGGGCTCAACATTTAAGACATGAAAATATTTCGTGTGAAATTGATCTTAAATCAAAAAAACCAAAGCAAGCTTTACAACAAGCAACGTTAAATAAAGCTTCATATGTAATTTTGATTGGATCTGAGGAATTAGAAAAAAAGCAAGCAGCGGTTAAAAACTTAGAAACTCGTGAGCAAATAGACATTCCTTTTGAAAACCTTATTGATAAACTTAAAACCCTAGCAAACGATGGTAAATTATAAAAGAACACACACTTGTGGCCAGTTAGATAAATCAAATGAAGACCAAACAGTAACTCTATGTGGATGGATGCATAGAAGAAGAGATTTTGGTGGATTGATCTTTGTTGATATACGAGATCGATATGGGTTAACTCAACTTATTTTTGATCCTGAAAAAAATAAAGAAATACATCAAAAAGCCAATGAACTTAAATCTGAGTGGGTGATTTCTATAACTGGAAAAGTTGTTCTTAGACAAGAAGGAATGGCTAATAAAAAAATGAAGACAGGAGAGATAGAAGTTGAAGTTGAAGAACTTAATATTCTCTCAAAAGCAAAAGTCCTGCCGTTTACTATTCATGAAGACTTAAATATTTCAGAAGAACTTAGATTAAAATATCGTTATTTAGATTTACGTAAAGGTAATCTCATTGAGAACTTAACCATGCGTCACAAAGCAATGCTAGAAATCAGAAAGTTTTTTGATGCAGAAAACTTTACTGAGATTAACACCCCAATTTTAGCGAAATCAACTCCAGAAGGAGCGAGAGACTATTTAGTGCCTTCACGAGTTTTTCCAGGTAATTTTTATGCATTACCACAATCTCCTCAGATTTTTAAGCAGTTACTTATGGTATCAGGATTAGATAGATATTTTCAACTAAGCCCATGTTTTAGGGATGAGGATCTTCGAGCTGACAGACAACCTGAGTTTTATCAAATAGATTTAGAAATGAGTTTTGGGACTCCAGAAGATATATATACCCTATTAGAAAACCTAATGATTCAGATTTTTAAAAACTGCAAAGGCGTTGAATTACAGACACCTTTCCCGAGGCTTACTTATGCTGAATGTATGGAAAGATATGGTTGTGATAAACCAGATTTAAGATTTGGTATGGAGCTTATTCGTATAGACGAAATAATCGAAGCTTCTTCATTTTCAATTTTAAAAGATCAGATAAAAGAAGGATCAAGTTGTAAAGCGCTTGTCTTGAAAAAGGGTGCAGAACTTTCTAGAAAGCAGATTGAAAAGCTTATTGAGTTTGTAAGACAATTTTCTTTATCTGGCCTTGCTTGGATGAAAAGGCAAGACAATGCATTTTCATCAAATATTGTTAAATTCTTTAGTGATGAACAATTAGAACAATTAAAAGATAAGCTTGAAGTTAGCGAGGGAGATCTTGTTCTAATTGGATGTGCTAAAGATACAATCTTAAACCAGGCGTTAGATCAGCTAAGAAGACATCTTGCTAAGATGTTTGATCTAATCACAAAAGAATATAAATTTTTATGGGTAGTAGATTTTCCTATGTTCGAAGAAAACAAGGAGACAGGAAAAATAGAATCTATGCACCATCCTTTTACTCATCCTCATCCAGATGATTTAAACATTTTAGAAAGCGACCCATTAAACGTTAGAACAGCTGCATATGACCTAGTTGTAAATGGATACGAAGTTGGTTCTGGATCTCAAAGAATCCACGATTCTGATATGCAAGAAAGAATTTTTAATGCTCTAGGACTTTCAAAAGAAGACATTAAACAAAAGTTTGGTTTTTTCGTTGATGCTCTTGAATATGGAACTCCTCCACACCTTGGCATGGGCCTTGGTCTTGAAAGAATAGCAATGGTTCTTTGTAAGACTGATAACATTAGAGATGTAATAGCATTTCCTAAAACTACAAAAGCATCAGATCTTATGATGCAAGCTCCATCATCTGTTGATAAAGAGCAGTTAAAAGAGCTTGAAATTAACGCAGAACCTGAAGCAATCACTTGGCCATAGAGGGAACTATGAAAAAATATCTATCATGTTTATTTCTTACTTCTAGTATCTTTTGCTCTACAGAAGATATAGACAACAAGACTTTATCAAAAGCTTTAGGGCATGTTGTTGCAAAAAATATCAAAAACACGCCAGCCTCAATAGATGAAAAGGCCTTTTTAGAAGGAATAAAAGAGTCATTTTCAGGAAAAAATGCCCCCTTGTCAGATGATGATTTTATAGCAGCTTTAACAAAGGCAAACGAAAAAGCGCATAAGCAAATAGCAACAGTCAACTTAAAGAAGGCTGAAGATTTTTTAGATAAAAATGCCAAACAAAAAGACATTATAGATATTGGAGATGGTAAGCTTCAATATAGAATTGAGCATAAGGGAAAAGGAAACGCTGTTCATTCTTATAATACTCCCCTAGTCCGCTACACAGGGAAATATATAGATGGAACAGTTTTTTGTGAGACATTAGAACCTGAAAGAGTTTGTCTTTCTGAGGCAATTATTGGCTTTCAAAAAGGATTAGAAGGAATGAAAGAAGGTGAAAAAAGAACTATTTTTGTTCACCCTTCTCTTGGTTATGGTGATAAAGGTGCTTTATTACCAAATTCTTTATTAACTTATGAAGTTGAACTTATTAAAGCTGATATTTCTCAAAAGCAAATAGATTTACAGCATGAAAAACTTATTACCTCTCAAGAACAGTGATCATTGTACTCTATCAACCAGAAATCCCTCAAAACACAGGAAATATTGTAAGGACATGTTCTGTTACAAATACAGACCTTGTATTGGTAACACCTCTTGGATTTGATACATCTGATAAATATTTAAAAAGAGCGGGTCTTGATTATTGGGATGAAGTTAAAATTACTTATGTAGATGATCTTATTTCTTTTATAGAAAAGGAAAACAAACCTTTTTACTTTTTATCCTCTAAAGTTAAAAAAAGCTATACTACTGTCAGTTACACAGAAGATACAATGATCATCTTTGGCTCAGAAACAAAGGGGCTTCCTGAAGAGCTTTTTGAAAGATATCCTGAACAATTTGTTACCATTCCAATGAAAGAAGATGTTCGCTGTTTAAATTTATCAAATTCAGCGAATATCGTTTTATATGAAGGACTAAGACAGCTAAACTTTCCCTTCTAGACCAATATAGAAAAATTCTCTATCCTAAGTCTTTTTTCAAAAAAGAATAGAGATTTTTTATGTATAGATTGGTTTTACTTTGCTTTTTGTTATTTTCATTTAAGATTCATACAAACGAACAAGAAAAAATCCTTTTCATTGGAACAGGTTATGTTGGCCTTGTCACTGGAACTTGTTTTGCATAAGTGGGTCATCATGTAATTTGTTTAGATATTGACAAAGATAAGATCGAAGGTTTGAAAAAAGGGATAGTTCCTATTTATGAGCCAGGTTTAGAAAAACTTGTAAAAAAAAATAAAGAAAACAAACGCTTAACTTTTACAACCGATTATAAGTGGGCAGTTTCAGAAGCTGATGTAATTTTTATATGTGTCCCATCCCCTTGTCATGAAGATGGCTCTTGCAATACATCCTATATAGAAAATGCTTCAAAAGAAATAGCTAAGAATATGACAAGCTCTAAACTTATTGTAAATAAATCAACAGCACCTATTGGTATCTGTGAAAAAATTGAAAAAATAGTTAGAGAGAACCTAAGGAATCCAAACATTACATTTGATGTTGTTTCTAATCCTGAATTTTTAAAAGAAGGAACAGCGATAAAAGATTGCCTTTATCCTGATAGAGTCATCTTAGGCGTAGCTAACCCAAACATAAACAACAGATTAGATAGTATCTACCAAAACTTTGAACTAGAAAAAAACCAGATCATTTACATGGATAGACGTTCTGCGGAGATGACAAAGTATGCAGCAAATTGCATGTTAGCTACTCGGATCTCATTTATCAATGAGATGGCAAGGTTGTGTGAACTTTTTGGAGCGGATATAACTGAAGTAAAAAAAGGGATAGGCGCTGATCCTAGAATCGGTCCATATTTTTTAAACGCAGGAGTTGGATATGGAGGATCATGTTTTCCAAAAGATGTAAAAGCTTTACTAGCCTACGCAAAACAGCATGGGTATCAACCAGAAATCTTAAAAGCTACTGAAAAGATTAACAATGAGCAAAAAGTGATTTTTTCTGAAAAGCTTTTAAAGCTTTATAACTATGATTTAAAGGATAAGATTATTGCCATATGGGGATTGTCTTTTAAACCAGAAACAGATGATTTAAGAAATGCTCCTTCTCTCTCATTAATAAAAAACCTATTAGATTTAGGGGCTAGCGTGAAAGTTTATGATCCTATTTCATTGAATCACGCAAAAGAGCACCTAGATGGTACAAGGGTTACTTTTTGTAATAATGTCTATCAAACATCTGAAGATGCTGATGCTATTTGTTTAATGACAGAGTGGAAAGAGTTTCTAGAGATTGACTATCAAAAAGTACTGTCAGCTATACGTGGAATAGCTATTTTTGATGGGAGGAATGTTTTAAATAAGGATGAGTTAAGCTCGTTAGGATTTGATTATAATGGGATTGGAGTTTCTAAGGAGAAGAGCTTTTAGTAAACTGAGCTTTAATGTTTTTCCAAGTATAAGGATAAAAATCTGAGCCATTGTGATGGTAGTCGTATCCTTGCTGTAATAAAGTTGTTACAGGTTTATATAAAATATATAAACCAAGAAAAAGTATAACAACAAAAAAACCTGCAGATATGGTGCCATGAAAAACACTAAAAGCAATAGAGAATACTTTTTGAGCAACCTGAAACACGAAAAACCCACCTATAAGTGTTGAAGCACATCCCGGGGATTTTTTTTCTATGTAGACATTTTCTTCCTCATTGTAAGTTTCAATATCATTATATTCATTATGATCTACATATTCTTGAGTGTTGGAAAAAGATTGTTTATCTGTCTCGATATCTTTTTTATTAGTTTCAAAAACTTGATTGATATCAATATGATCAACTTGTGAAAAATCTGCTTCCCTATCGAGTGTTTGAGGAACTTTAACCTTATAGGTATTTTGAAATTCAATGATTAAAGTTGGCCCTTTATTATTTTTACCTTCAAGGATTTGTGTAGTAGTATGTAGATTAGATGTTTTTTGGACTGCTGACATCTTTAATAAGCTCCAGTCAAAAAACCTAAAATATGCATTGTGCCTTCACCGACAACATTTATAAATCCCTCATCAGTTCGAACATATGCCTTAAGTTCTTCCCAGCTAAGCTCATTAAGTATGCTTTTTATAAAGCCAGTAAATGTATCTGTGTCGATATAAACTTGTTCGACTCTCCTTTCAATGTTAGTCTCTCTTCTTCTTGTATACGTTCGTTCATGAGTTTCTGAACGCCTGTGTTTCTGTGATTTTTTAGAATGTTTTTCTTTAGTTGTGTCTGTTTTTGAACTTGTTGTAGAAGATTGGTTCTTACTTTTTGTTTTGACTAATTTTTCTTTGATAGTTTGCTCATTTTCTAATAGAAATGATGTATCGGCTTTTATAACAACAGTTTGAAAGGGTTTTTCATTGTTTTTAGCTCTTTGCTCAGCAATTTTATTATAAATCTCCAAAGCTGCCTTTGTAGTTTCTTCTGTTCTTTTTTTACTCTCATTTGGAGTATTAACAGCAGAAAACAAATTATTAAAACCAACGCCTCTGCAGGTATCAAAGACTTCTTTTGTATTTTTTTTGGGAATAACCACTTGTGACATAAAGCACCTCTTCTATAAGAAAGAGTGCAAAATGTATAGTTATTTTTTTATAATGTAAAGAAATTATTTTCTTCCAAAGATAGCGGTCAGTATCATAGACCAAAAAAATGAAATGATAGCAGCAGAAGTAATCGGAAAGTAGATCATAATATCTTTCTTTTTTAAGATAAGATCCCCTGGGAGGGTACCAATCCACTTTCCAAAGTAAGGAATTTCAATAGAAAAATGCATACAGATGCCAAAGGCAACTGTAAGAAGCACAGTCCAAAAGAAAAACCTACCAAACATTATTCCTCATTCACAAAGTCAACGATTCCTGCAGCATCTCTAAGTCCAACAAGTCGATTAATTTCTTTACCATCTTTCATTAGAACTAAAGTAGGTACAGAAGTTACTTGAAATTCTGCTGCTGTTTTTTGTGAAGCATCAATATCAAGTTCTGCAACAACAACTTTACCTGCAAGTTGTTTAGCAGCTTCTTCTAATTCTGGTTTTAGCATTCTACAAGGTCCACACCAAGATGCAGTAAAATCGACTAAAGTTTTTTGTTTAGAAACTTCTTCATAGAAATTTTCATCGTTGACCTTTTTAATACCTGTAGCTTCTGTCATATGACACTCCTTGTTTACTACGATCATAAAAAACTTTGATCAATCAGGTCAAGATTTATGGAGGAGAACCTTTATGACCATCAAGATACCAGTCTTTTAATCCATGTAGAGACTTGTCTAATTTATCAGTGATTTTTTCCATAGCTTGACGTTTTGGGTAGTGTAAATATTTTTTACAATCAATTGGAGAACCAATAATACAAGCAGTCTTTCCAAAGAGTTTTGGCCATTTTTTTCCTCTTTTCCATAGTTCGTAAACTCCATGAATATAGATTGGAAAAATTAAGCACTTTGACTGAATACCTAAAAAAGCAACCCCCTGTTGGAGCTTGCCCATTTCACCAGTAAATGATCGAGTTCCCTCAGGAAATAAAATAACCTTTCGATCTTTCTTTAACACCTTGATGATCTCTTTAAAAACTTGTGCATCTGAAGCTGAACTTGAAACTGGTCTTGCATTAAACTTTCTGATAAACCATCCAAGAACAGGAATAGAAAAAAGTTCCTTTTTAGCTAGAAAAAAAAGCTCTTCTGGACAGGAAGCTGCAACTAATGGAGGATCTAAAAAAGAAATATGATTAGCTGCTAAAATTCCTGATCCGGGTAAAAAATGTTCTTTTCCATAAATTTTATGGCGATAAAAGATTTTAGAAATCAGCTTTACACTAGATCTAGCAACCCAATAGAGAAAGCCCATTCTGGGATACAAAGTAGCTTTTTTAGCTTTTTCTATTTGTTCTTTGTAGTTAACTACAATATCTATCACCTGATCAATAGATTTAGAAGATGTGTCAATTTCAATAGCATCACCAGCTTTTTTTAAGGGTGAAATTTCTCTTGTAGAATCAAATTGATCTCTACGAATTAGATCTTCTAAAACTTCGGTATAATTGATCTTTTTTTCAGGAAATTTATTCTGAAATTCTTCAGTTCTTCTTTTAGCTCGAATCTCTGGGGAGGCTGTAAAAAAAAGTTTAAGATCAGCATGAGGAAAAACAACTGTTCCCATATCTCTTCCCTCAAAAACAGTATTTTCGTTAAGAGCAAACTCTCTTTGTAAATAAACCAATACTTCTCTAACTCTACCTATTGCCGCAATGGCTGATACATGTTTTGTAATTTCAGGTGTGCGTATCTTTTCAGATACATCTTCACCGTTTACAAAATAAGTTTTGTTTCCTTTTTGATCTGCTTTGATCTCAAAATCAAACTTTTCTAATAACTTTTCTACTTTTTTTGTATCATCGATATCTACGTTGTTTTTCAATACGAAGTAGGTAAAAGACCGATACATCGCACCTGTATCAAAGTAAAAAAAGTGAAGATGCTTAGCAACTTTTTTTGCTATAGTAGATTTTCCAGTACCTGCTGAACCATCAATTGTGATGATCATCGTATTAAACCTTGATTAAGATAAAAAAAGAGGATTGGAGTTGTAAATAAAAGCGAATCTACCATATCTAAAACTCCTCCTAAACCAGGGATTGCATTAGAGTCTTTAATATCCGCATCCCTTTTAAACATGGATTCTGCTAGATCTCCAAATTGGCCAATCATACCTAGTATAGCTCCTAAAACAACCGCTTCTTGGTAAGAAAGTTTCATATCAATAGAACCATTGATTGATAGGTAAGCAAAAAGGATACTCATTAATAAAGAGGCAACCAATCCAAAACAAGCCCCCTCAACAGTCTTGTTGGGACTGATTTTTGGTGCTAATTTTCTTTTTCCATACAGTCTACCACCAAAATATGCTGCTATATCAAAGCTTTTTGTAACTGCAAGAAGATACACTAGCCAAAACCTACCGTCTCCATGAGGCACTAAATAAATTAAAGGTAGAAAAAGTCCTAGCGGTATTGCAATGTATAAAAGTCCAAATGATGATAAACCGACAGATTCAATAGCTCCTTTATTTTGTTTAAAATAAAGAGCAAAAAAGACAAACATAAATAAAAAAAGCAGGATAAAAGGGGTAAAAACAAATACTCTATTCATCGATGCTAAGAACATTGCAAAAACAATTCCAACAGTACAGCCTTCTAATACACCTTTACATAATTCAATTTTTTTAACCTTTAACATTTGTCCGTATTCCCAAACGGACAATACAGCTAAAGCTGTGATTAAAAAGAAAATAAGAATCTGACAGATTAAATATTTTGCAAAAATTAAAAGAAAAGCTGTTACTAGTATGACAAAACTAGAATATAAAAGCCGTTTAGACAAATCGTGTAAGTCTTTTTTTCGCATGATATAACCACCTATTTTCCAAAGCGACGATCTCTTGTGTGAAACTCTCCAATAGCATCTAATAAATGCTCTTTTGAAAAATCTGGCCAAAGAACGTTTGTATGAAACATCTCTGAGTAAGCTACCTGCCAAAGTAAAAAATTTGATAGACGTTTACATCCCCCAGTTCGAATTAAAAGATCTGGATCTTTATAATTAGAAGTATCTAAGTAAGAAGACATCATATCTTCAGTCACTTGGATATCTTTTAAAACTCCCTTTCTCTGATCTTCTAAAATTCTATTCATCGCTCTGCATATCTCATCTCTTCCTCCATACCCCAAAGCTAGAATTAATTCCAGTTTCGTTCCTTGCTTAGTTACTTCAATAGTTTCTTCAAGAGCATCTAAAACTTTTTTTGGGAAGCGAGATAGATCACCTATGGTAGTTAGTCGAACACCATTTTCACGAAGCTTATTTCGTTGGTTTTCAAGATATACTTTAAAAATTTCCATTACAGATTCTACTTCCTCTTTAGATCTACCAAAGTTTTCTGTAGAAAAAGAATAAACAGTTAACGTCTTAACACCTATTTCGATTGCTGCTTTAGTAATATGAAATAAAGTTTCTGCACCTTGCCAATGACCCGCAGATGGAGGTAGTCCCTTTTCAGTTGCCCATCTTCTATTTCCATCCATAACAATAGCTACATGTTCAGGTGCTATTTGGGTTAACATTGCTTGCTCCTCAGAAGGAAAGGTCATAAATCACCAGATAAATAAATATTATTTTTAATGTATATACAGAAACTATTGTAGTATAACAGAGCAAAAAGTTCCAGCTACTGTCTTATTGTGAGAAAAATGCCTATTATTATAAGATTGAATTTACTTTTTTTAGCAGATAAACCCTAAAACTTTTTGAGGAAAAATGGAAAAAAGAACTCGTTGGCAGTTTTTTGTCATTTTAATTGCATGCATTTTGACAGTGTATAATATTTTACCAACTATTTTTTATTATGCACAACCATTAAGCAAGCCAATTAATGAACAAAAAGCTCAAACTATCGCAAACAACATCGTTCAGAGAGTAAACAACTTAGAAGATGAATCATTAACTTGGTTAAATTCTTTTTGCAACCTTTTGCATGTATCTGCAAAGCGAATTGAAATTAATAAAAACAATCCTCAAAAGATTACTTTAGAGTTTTTTAACGAAGATGAGGCAAATTTATTTGCCAAACATCTCCCTAGAGCAGGAGCTTTAATTTCTTTTGTTCCAGCTCAATTAAATTTAGGACCAAGAGATGATGACAACCCAAACATTGTCACAGTTCAAAGACAAATTCCTATTCGATTAAATAATGATAAGGATGTCTCTCCTTTTGTGTTTTCAAAAAAGTTTAATGAAGAAAATAAGCCAACAAATTTTTATAAAAGCTTAGTATTTGACCGTGCTGAAAGTTTAGGATTAGCAATTGGTGGCCAGAGTGAAGCATCACAGCAACTAGCTATTTTAGAAAACCCTAATCTAGACCCAACAATAAAGTCACAAATCCTCTCACAGATCTGTCAAAATATTCTTTCTTTTTCTGATGTATTCGAAAAGAATATGACAATCGCAAAAAGATATTTTGCATCATTAACTCAAAAAGATGGAGTTAGCGAGAAGGCTATTTCAACTTTACAAAAAGCTTTTCAAGCAGAAAGAGATTCAATCAAACTTCAAAGAATTGAAACTGAAAAAGAGGAATCTTTAGCAAAAGAAGAAAAAGAAAAACAGATAAAGCTTTTAAAAAGGAAAGAAGATCTTTTTGCAAAAGCAGAAAAAGTTATTAAAGACAACAAATCTTCATTTATAAGTGGTCAAGAGCCTTGGAACGAAAAGTCTATTCAAAGCCTTTTAAACCAAACCTACACACCACAAGAGCAGGTTTTACAAGTTGGTAGAAACAATCCATTTATTAGCAGCATAGCGATCGACTGGGAAAAGGAAAAGATCACCTTAAAACTTCACGAAGATCTTGCAAAATTTGAAGCTCAAGTAGCATCAAATAAAAAAGATCAATATAGCCAGCTTATTATCAATGAAATTGCTCGCATTTCTCGTTTATGTGATGAAAAGATTTCACCGATAGGAAGTAAGTTTGAAATCAACTTAGCAACCATTTCAGATGTACAAAGCTTTCTAAGTATTGACTTACAAAAAGTTGCACAAATTGAAAAATCACAGCTTATTAATGAGCTTACTGATTCATTCAACCCAACATATCAAGATTTATCAAACGAAAACTACCCTGTTTATGACTTTAAAGAGCATAAAACTCTTCCTGGTTCTAAGAAATCTTTGGGCTTAGTTGTCTACAGCCCTCTTGAAGAAGAAAGCACTATAGAAGGAATGAGACCAAACTCTATTTATATTATAGGAAAAGGTCTTAAAAGAATCATAGATAAGTATAAAGGTGATCCAAGCTCAAAAGAAGCTAGAAACTTTTTTGAAGATTTTACATCTTTAAGAACGTTTTTACAGAGCGATGGTTTTGTTGCATATCCTGGAGCAGCATTACAGCATCCAGAATTTGCAAACGATATTATCTTTGAAAAAACAGATTTTTGCCAAAGCTTACTAAAAGCAACAAGAGAAGATTTTCAAGTTAAAGGTACAAAAAAGCAAGCTTACCTAGAGCTTTCAACTGTTGAGCAAAGAATTCTTGTTCAAAACAAAATCGATTCGAAGATCCATGAAGATCTTTTAAAATGGCAAGATGAGTACAATCAAGCTCAAGTAAGCTTAGATGCTTATAAAAAATTTGATATTCCAAAACCAACAAGAAGTGTTTTATGGAACAACCTTCTAGTTTCTACAAAAAAATATTTCCGTGGAGATGAAAGAAAGATCTTACATTGGGGGTTAGACCTTACAGGTGGTAAAGAAGTTCAAATTGAATTAAGAGACCAAAATAACCAGGTTGTTACTTCTGAAGCAGAGATCAATGAAGGGATCAATGAACTTTATAACAGAGTTAACAAGATGGGTGTTTCTGAAGTAAGCATCCGTAGAGAAGGAAATACAATCGCTTTAGACTTTCCAGGTTCACAAGCGATCTCGGCTCAAGAGCTTATTAAGTCATCATCAATGTTTTTCCACGTTGTAAATGAAAAGTTTTCATCTAATAACCGTTCTCTTTCAGATTCTACAAATCGCTTTTTACAAGAGGTTTGGAATGAGGCTGTGGTTACAGATAAAACTGACCCAGAAAATATCAATCTTTTAGCTTTTAAACATCTTTATGGTGATTCACCTGAAGATGGAATTGTTCAACCAAGATCTGAAGCTGCTCAAATTCTTTATGACAGCGGATTAAGACTATCTCTTCCTCAAGAGACTATAAAATCATCGACATTTGATGATAGTGTTTCAATGCTTGCGGTAGTAAGAACAGAAGATAATCAGAAGGTGCAGGCTCATCCTTTAATGATTGTATTTAAAAACTATGCACTAGAGGGAGCTTCGTTACAAAATGTAAGAACAAGTTATGATCCATCTAAAGGAAACTTTTTAAGCTTTGAGGTTAAAAGCTCAAACACACTACCAGATGGAACAATCTACTCTCCATCTGAAAACTTTTATGCTTGGACAAGTGTTTTATCAAAAGACAACGTTTCAAATTCTCCATACGGAGCATTTTCTAACAATAGAGGATGGAGAATGGCAGTTGTGTTAAATGATTCTGTTATCAGCGCACCTAGTTTAGAGTCACCTCTTTCTTCTGCAGCCTCAATTACCGGAAACTTTTCTCAAAGAGAAGCTGAGATGTTATCTGCAGATTTAAAAGCTGGATCTTTAACTTACACACCAAAAATTCTTTCGGAAAAAAACATTAGTCCAGAGCTTGGCACAAAAGAAAAAAGCCAAGGGCTTTTTGCCACTTTTGTTGCTCTAGCTTTAGTGATTGGTGTAATGGTAGGTTACTATCGTTTTGCTGGACTTGTTGCCTCTATTGCTGTGATTTGCAATCTACTTGTTTTATGGGCAGCATTACAAAACATGGGAGCGACTTTATCTCTTGCTGGTATCGCTGGTGTGATTCTTACTGTAGGAATGGCAGTAGATGCTAACGTACTTGTTTTTGAAAGAATTCGAGAAGAGTTTGAAAAGTCTAAGCAAATTGGTCATGCGATAAAAATGGGATATCAAAAAGCATTTACTGCGATTTTTGATTCAAACATTACAACATTGATGGCTGGATTTATTCTTTTAAACTTTGATTCTGGTCCAGTAAAAGGATTTGCAGTTACATTGATTATCGGAATTATCTCATCAATGTTCACAGCATTGTTTATGACTCGCTACTTTTTTGCTGGATGGGCAGAAAACCCTAAAAACACAGCACTAAACATGCTGCATTGGATTAAAGATAAGAAGATTGACTTTTTACAAAAATCTAAATTTGTAATCGGTATTTCTCTATTATTAATCGTGGTTGGTAACTTTGCACTTGTAAGCCAGAAAAACAGCATGTTTGGCATGGATTTTACTGGTGGATATGCACTAAATGTTTCTATAGATTCAAAGGAAGACAACCTGAAAGACATGGTGCAAGACGCTCTTGTTTCTTCAGGAGCATTAAACCAAGATGTTGGAGTTAGAAAACTAGACCAGCCAAATAACTTAAAGATCTACTTAAGCTCTGTGATGGAACAGGAAAACAAACCATTTAATGGTTTACCACTGTCTACAAAGCAAAGTGATGTAACGTATAAACATGAAACTAACCCACGCATTTCTTGGGTTGTATCAGCTTTAGAGAAAAAAGGACTTACATTAACTGAAAAGTCTAAGCAAGAGCTTGATATTCATTGGACCGCTATTTCAGGTCAAATGTCTGATACTATGAAGTCTAATGCAATCTGGGGACTATCATTAGCTTTACTTGCAATTTTAGGTTACATCACATTTAGATTTGAATTTAAGTATGCATTTAGCGCGATGTTATGTTTAATTCATGACGTACTAGTTTCACTTGGAATCATTGCTCTTCTTCATGCAATGGGAGTAGCTGTACAAATTGACTTAAATACAATAGCAGCCTTAATGCTTATTATTGGTTATTCATTAAATGACACAATTGTGATTTTTGACCGTATAAGAGAAGATTTAAACCTAAGCAGAAAATCTTCTTTGGCAGAAATCGTAAATCATGCAATTAACACAACTTTATCAAGAACTCTACTTACTTCTGTAACAACATTCTTGGTATTATTTGCACTTGTGTTATTTGGAGGATCCTCTATTTTTGGATTTTCTTTAGTGATGTGTTTAGGAGTTGTATTTGGAACTCTTTCATCTATCTTCATTGCATCACCAATCATGCTATACTTACACAAAAAAGAAGAGAAACAAGAAGTATCAGTTGTTTCTAAATAGTCTATATAAGCCGCATTTTTCTAAATGCGGCTTTTTCTTGCGTCATTACCTTTAGTTAAAGTATATTTTCTCTACTTTATAAAAACAGAGAGAGAAAATGACTACACCAACAAAAACTTTAGTGGGACCAATACAGATCCCAACATCACTTACAGAGCATTCTGGAACATATCAAGAAAAGACTTATGTCCGCATTACAAGCTTAATGAAAAAACATAATGAGATTTACGATAACATCTATGCTGTTGAAGGTTATATCAATAAGCACAAAATAACTATTATTAATAAATTAGATGAGCTTCCTAAGAATTTTTTTATAAATAGAAAAAACCCATCTAAGTAAACACAAAGATGGGTTTATTAGTTAGATGACTATCAATAATTACTAAGGTGTATCAATAATCATTCCACCGGTTACAGTAAGAGTTCCATCTACTGTTGAAACATCAGAACCTTCATCTGCTTTTACCCCTATAGTTTCAGTAGACCCTGCACCACCTTGAGTTGTTAGAGTAACATCTCCAGCATTTGATACAGTACCTGTTGAAGTTAAGAAACTATAGTTTGTGACATAAATACCATGACAATAGTTACCGGTACCTCTAGAAGTTGCAGTTGCATCTATATCTCCATCAATAGTAGTAAGGTAAGACCCTTCAGATATTTTCATACCATGACATTCTGATTGACCTGTTCCTGACTGTGTATCGATAGTAATAAGAGCCGCTGATACACCTGTACCTTTTGATTCTAAAGTTGTGTAACTACCTAGTTTAATACCAGTGCAATAGTTACCAATACCATTAGAAACTGCTGTAAGAGCGATATCTCCAGTTTCTGAAGAGATCAAGCAGCTTGAATTAAACTCAATTCCATTGTTTTCATTATTACCAGTACCTGAAGTTCCATCTAGTTGGATTTGTCCAGAGCCAGTAGATCGAATTGTGACAGACTCTGTAGCATAGATCCCCGTATTATAATCTCCACTTCCTGTAGAAACTCCAGTTAATATGATATTTCCATTTAATGTTCTTAATGTAGCTAACTGCCCTAAATTAATTCCATTGTTTGCTGCAATAGATGAACCACTTGTTCCATAAATAACAATATTACCAGTACCTAAAGATTCTAAAAGTGAATTACTAGAAATATTTATACCATGGTTATAGTAATCAGTTGAATCACTAGACCCTGTGATCACAATAACTCCATCAGTTGTTTGTAGATTTGCTCTTGTTAAGCTAACTCCACACACATAGCTACTTGAATTACCACCAACACCATTCAATATGATTTGAGCTGCATTACTTCCTGTTCCGGTAGATAAAATAGAACCAGAACTAATATTTATTCCTACATTGTGAGAAACATTTCCTCCAACAGCTATTAGAGAAATATCTCCTTCTAAAGAAGATAGAGTTGAGTTGTTTAAATAAATCCCATTGAAATTTCCAACAAGAGGAGTTAGAGACTGATTTGCTTGAAAATCCATAGCAGTAAAGTTGCCAACTCCAGTAGAAGTTATTGTAACACCTGGTTGAATTCTAATCGCACAATCCGCATGTAAACTTAAAGTTGTTGGTGCAGACCAAGTAATACTTTTATTTACAGTGATCAAGCCAGAACCACCTGTACCATCTGCAGTGGTTACTAAAACATTGTTAAATGCTAAAGAAGATTGTAGCACTCCTACATCTAAGTACCCAGCAGCTGTACTTGGATCATAAGTTCCTGGAGCAGTTATTGGATAAGGAGGAGTTGAAACACCTGAATAATCATCAATATAGATATCAGATGGATCAATTACTAAAGCTCCTATCATTCCATTTACAGCCATTGAAGAAACGAGGCCTTTGTAGTCTAAGTTCTTTGGACAAGAGATTTCACAAGCTCCTCCGTTACCAGATATTTCTCCTCCTTCTGCTGAAATGTTTCCATAAAAAAGAAGTTCTTCGTTTGCCCATACGCTTACTTTTCCTCCATCTCCCTTACCTAATCCATTGGCAATAAGATAAGAATCAGCTTCTAAAGTAGTTTTTGTAGCTTTGCGCAATCTTGGGTTTTTCTTGTTGCAATCTCCACCAATACAGATTGTTCCTGCTTTAGCTTTCTGACTTGCATCTAAAATCGCACCACTTTCAACACAAACTTCCTCACCTAATACTTCTATATTTGCTGAGTTAATTTTTCCGCTTACAGAGGTTTTTCCATTTATTGCTTTTAAAACAACTTTTCCATCCTCTCTTGAAATTGTTGTTCCATCTATCACACCTTTATTACTTACCGCTAGCGTGTAGGGGTTATCTGTTTTACCAATAAGCTCAACAAGACGTCCTGCGATTTGACCGGTGTTTGACACTTTTCCTTGACCTATTGGATGGATGTAAACTTTTTGGTCAGTTGTATTCATGATCAGAATTTCACAAGCTGTAAGATTGACATCTCCAGATTTAGATTTTATTGAACCATCATTTTCAATATTTTTTGCAAAAAGATAGATATCTTTTTCAGCTAAGATTTTACCTAGGTTTTGAAGCTTTGCAGGCCTTATATTAGTATCAGCTGTAAGTGTTAATGCATCTTCTGAAAGAAAATCATCAGCTGAAATATTTAAAGTTGTAGCTAAAAATGATTGCACATCAATAACACCATTTTTTCCAATAAGAATGCCATTTTTATTAGTTAGATAAACTCCCCCATTTGACACAAGGTGTCCACGAATATTGGACCTACAATTGCCCACCACCTTATTTAATACGCAAGAATCTTTGCTTGGTTGAGAAAATGTAACTTTTTTACCTTTTTCAATAGAAAACTCATCCCATTGTAAAATAGTATTTTTTTGTTTAGTAGAAATGACAAATGCATCTTTTGATTGATTTGTCTCAATTCTCCCATTTAAAACCTCTAGTTTTTCCATACCATTTGGTAAAGCAGCATGAAGACACGAGGATACTAACAACGAACAGAATAGATATTTGTTCATATAAAACCTTCAAGTTTTGGTTAATGAAATGAAAAACTTTTTTTCTAGAAGCTTAATGTAACTGCCACATGAAACCGTCCAGATTTATTTGATTCATCTATCAAGCGGTTAATATCATGTAACTGCCAGCCATAATCAGCTCTAGCAAGAAGATTCTCACATAATTGATAACGAAGCCCTGGACCTATGGATGCCAATACTGTTGAATTACTACTAATAATGTTTTTATCTGCATCTGCGACTAAACCAAAGTCTACAAAAATAAGGCCTTGAAGTTGTCCTTTCATTCTCTTAAACCAACACCAAGGTCTGGAACGGATTTCATTTTTTATAAGAAATCCATTATCTCCGATAACCTCGTTCTCATCATATCCTCTTACTGTATAGTAACCACCTAAAGAAAAAGCTTCTAAAGGAAGTAATTTTTCAGAAGATAACTGAGCTTTAAAGTTAAATACCCAAGAGAATCCTTTCCAAAACTGTAAGTATTGATCAAAGTAAAACTCTCCATAAATATAATCACTTTGAGCACCTGGTCTTTCTTGCTCAAAAATTTCAGTTGTATTGTACTTTGTCATATCCCCAGGGCTAATATAAAGAGTGATTCCTGCCGCTGTTTGTCCACAGTAATAAGATTTTTTAGCTACATACCCTAAAACAAACTGGGAAATATCAAAGTCTTTATCAAAAACAAGAGTCTGAGCAAAAGTTAGAAAGTTATTTGTTCTTTTAAATTGATAACCAAAGAAATGTTCTGATTCAATTGAACAAAAATTAAAAGGCATAATGTACCGACTTCCTACTCTCCAACCATAACCTTTCATATCCATTGTAACATCTAAATCAGGTCTTGATTCTGAGTAAGCACCATTGACTTCTAAAATATGTCGCCATCTAAACGGTAACATATAAGTACCTGTATGAGCGTACCATCTATTAAAATCAGAAGCTGTGATAAATAAGTAACGTAATTGATGATCTAATGAGAAAAAATTCCCTGCATTTACTCCTACAAGATATCTAGAGTTTCCTCCTATTATATTCCCTGTGTTTTCATAACCAGCATAAACTTTTACAGGAAATCGGTCGCAAGTTTGCAAGGTAACATCTGTAAAACCAATTTCTTCAGCTGGACTATAAACAATATCTGTATCTAGATAAGGGTTTCTATTAATCCATGTAAGATCATCCATCATCTTGTAAAAATCAATTTCTTCACCTGGACAAGTTCTAATCTCACAAGCTATTTTTTCATTTGAATAGTATCTCGCTCCACAGGCTTTTAAATTTCCAAGCTTTCCCTTTAAAATTAGTACTCTTAACACTCCCGACGTCACATCTTGACCTTCTGGAGTCATCACAACGATTAATGGATACTTATGAAATTTATAATATTCAATGACCTTAGTTTTGATCTCTCTTATCATCTGAGCAGAAATCGGTTTACCCAAAAAGGTTTTCATTTTCTCACAAAAACACTTTTGATCTGGTACATCGATGCATTCTAACTTAATTCCACAAAGATCTTTATAACCCTCAAGATCAACCTTGTTTTTCTTTCCATAAAAAACAAGCCCATTAAGATTTAAGTCATTTGCTTTAACTTGAGCGCACAATAAAAAAGAAACTATGAATATATAAATAAAATAGTTTTTCATTACTCGCTCTAATCTTTCAAAATGTAAATATATAGGATTTCATAGAAAAGTCAACTTAACAAATTACCCTCTTCTTCCCAGTTCAATTTCTTGTTTTATAAGACTTGTTTTTTTAAAGAATCTGTGATAGATTTGGGCGCAAGAAGGATTTAAAGAAGTTATTCAACCCTAGCTGGAGAAACTAATTCATTGAGAAATATCTAACACCTATTAAGTGCAATCTCGACAGAATAAGCGTACGCTAATCCTTCATATATATTACATTCCTTGAAAAAGGAATATTTGAGCAATGAATCAGGAATTGACAATGGATTCTCAAAGTCAGGGTGACAGCCCCCTATGGGTTTACCCTCCAGAAAATGAAGAATTAAAAAAAGCGATCATTGATGAATTCCATATTCATCCAATCACTGCCCAGTTTTTCTTATCTAGGCACTTTAAAAATTTGGAATCTGTTCACCAATTTCTTTATTCCAAGTTACCAGATCTCATTGCACCTGAAAAATTCCCTCAAATGGAAATCGCAGTAGAAAGAATTTTAAAAGCTAGGGAAAACAAAGAGAAAATCCTTGTTTACGGTGACAATGACGTAGACGGTATGAGTGCGGCAACACTTCTAGTTGATTTCTTTAGAACAATAGGAATTGATTGTTTTTTCTACGTTCCCAATAGAGCTTCCCTACAAAGAAGCATTATAATAGACGCTCTTGATTATGCATTAAACAATCAATGTTCATTACTTATTACCGTTGATTGTGGAATCACAGCTGCAAAAGAGATCGAAGAAGCTGACAAGAAAAATGTTGATGTAATAATTACAGATCACCATGAGCCTACTTCAACACTGCCTCATTGCATTGCAACTTTAAATCCAAAATTATTTGGAAACTCTTATCCTAACAGAGAACTTACTGGAGTCGGGGTTGCTTTTAAACTAGCTCATGCAATTTTTAATCAGATGATTAAAAAGAAACTAATTAAATCAAAAGAGGTAGACTTAAAAAACTATCTTGATCTTGTTGCTCTAGGAACTATTTCTGACATGGGGTCTCTTCAGGGAGAAAACAGAGTACTTGTTCGATATGGACTAGTAGAGCTAAACAAAACAAAGCGCATAGGATTAACTAAACTAATAGAGATCTGCGGACTTAAACCAGGAACTATTTCAACTTTAGATGTTGCTTCCAAAATTTGCCCTCGACTAAATAGCCTTGGAAGAATCGCAGACCCATTAAAAGGAATTGAACTTCTTTTAATTAAGGATGAAGATAAAGCAGAAGACTTAGCAATAGAACTTGATCTTTACAATTCTGAAAGACAACAGATAGAAAGAAAAGCATCTGATGAAGTAGATGCTTATTTAGCAAAACACCCTGAAATTTTTAACGACAAAGCAATTGTATTACACTCGCACAATTGGCATCCTGGAATTATCGCAATAATCTCAGCAAGACTTTCAAAGCAGTACAATAGACCCACTCTAATTATATCTATTGAAAATGGAATTGGTAAAGGTTCAATGAGAACAATTCCTGAATACCCTCTTTTACCTGTGTTAAGAGAAAATGAAAATCTCTTTTTAAACTATGGCGGTCATGACTATGCTGCTGGACTTACGATTCCTGAAGAAAAAATAGAAACATTTAAAAAGAGATTTATCGCTAATGCTAACGAGAACTTAAAAGACAAAGATGTGATATCTAAATTATATCTAGATTCTAATATAAAGTTTGAAGACCTTACTTTTGATCTTATGGAATCGATAAAGCTATTAGAACCTTTTGGAAATGAAAACCCTCCCCCTCTATTTTTTACTGAGGTAGAGCAAACATGGCCTCCTAAAGTAGTAGGAAAGCTTCACCTAAAAATGTTCTTTAAACAAGGTGATAGAACTTTAGAAGGAATTGCATTTGGTCTTGCTCATAGAAAAGAAGAACTTAAGAAAAAGAACTTAAACCTTAAAATTGCCTTTACACCTCATATCAATACATTCTTAAATAAAACTAGTATTCAATTACAGATTCGCGAATTTCAGATTGTATAAAAAAAAAAGACGAACTAAAAAAGTTCGTCTTTAAAAGAAAACAACTTTGAAAAGAGTTTAAATTAAACTACTTCTTCTTGGTTAGTTGTTCTTCTATTTAGGTAGCTATCTCTATATTGCTTTACATCTTCAACATGTACCACCCAAGCAGCTCCTTTTCTATGAGCTTTAAGGTGACCTACGCGAGTAGCATAATAGATTTTTTGCGCTGGAACGTTGCACATATCAGCAACTTGATTGATTGAATAGTAACCTTTATTGTTATCAAATAAAAGCTCACCTTCAAAAGTAGATTTAGATCTTGAATACTTATCTCTTCTATAAGCTTCTAAATCTTCTAGATCAATTGTCCAACGTGTAGCATTTTTAGTAGCTCTTAGCTTACCTTGCTTGATCGCTACATAAATAGCTTGTCTTGTAACATTATTAATTCTAGCTGCTTCAGTGATTGAAACAACTTTTTTATTCTCCAGATTCTCATCCGGCTCAATGTTAAAGTTGATTACTTCGTCTCTGTTCATTTTTTTCTCCTAAAAAAAAATTGATTAAAAATTAAAAGTTATTCTTTTATAATATTTTGCAATTAAAATTATGTCATAAATTAGAATTTAAATCAATAGTTCTTATGAAAAAAATTTTAGTATAGTAAATATTTTAAAAACACTTATATTGCTATATATAAGTGTTTTACGTTTTTCTAGCCCGAAACTATTAGATCGGCTATAGTTGAGTATTGGTACAATACGAGAAAGGAATCCACATGAGCCGCCTTTTAACTATCATCTTAAGTCTTTTATTATGTATATCTTGCTACTCAAAGCAGCCTGATATTGATACAAAAGACGTTCACAAAAAGGTTGAAGAGATATTAAAAGCGCATGTAAGCCATCGTGAGGTAGATGAGGCTATAATTGAGAGGGCTTTATCTAATTTTGTGGATGATTTAGACCCTCATAAGACCTATTTTTTAGCTGAAGAGGTTGAAAATTTTGTAAATCCAGACAAAAAACTAGTTAGAGATGCTCTAAATGACTACTCTAAGGCTAATTTCAAGGTATTTGGCCAAATATACGCTCAGTACATCAAGGCAATAGACAGAAGAGAGCAGCTTGAAGAGGAAATCTCAAAAAAAGACGCGACTCAAGATGTTGATAGTAAGAAACTTAAAGACCTTAACTGGGCTAAAAATTCAGAAGAATTAGCAACTCGTCTTTTAGAAATCCGCTTTTTACAGCTAAAAAGTGCGGAAAAAATGGATGATGACACAAAAGTTAACATTTTAAAGCACATTGAAAAGAGAAGAAGGAACTATGAAGCTGAATTTACAAATAAAGAAGAGAGAGAAAAGCATATATGTGCATTAGTATTAAAATCTATTGCATCATCATTAGATAGTCATACAAACTACTTTACTCCAAATGAAGCAAACCAGTTTATGATTCAAGTGCAGCAAAGGTTGTTTGGAATTGGAGCGCAATTAAGAGATACTTTAAATGGTTTTACTATCATGAGAATCATTGAAGGTGGACCTGCAGAAAAATGTGGAAAGCTAAAAAACAATGATAGAATCATCGCGGTAAACCATGAGCCAATAGTTGGTTTAGACATCACAGAGGGTGTTGAAAAAATACGTGGGGAAGAGGGAACAGAAGTTGAGTTAACAATCTGTAGAGATCATGCAGATGGAAAAACAGAAACATTTGATCTTAAGCTTACCCGCAATGAAATTGTAATTGAAGAGACAAGATTAAAATCTGAAGCAATCCCCTTTGCAGACGGAGCGCTTGCTTATTTGAAACTATATTCATTTTATCAAGATGAAAACACTTCATCAACACAAGACATCCTTAAAGCTTTAGAAGAAATTGAAAAAGAGCATAAGATTAAAGGGGTATTATTAGATCTTAGAGGCAACACAGGAGGGCTTTTAAACCAAGCTGTTGGAGTTGCTGGATTGTTTATTCATCAAGGTATTGTCGTTTCAGTAAAAGACAATGAAGACAATGTTCAACATTTAAGAGAGACTTCAGCAGATTGTGCATTTGATGGTCCATTGGTTATTTTAACAGACAAAGCATCTGCTTCAGCTTCAGAGATTGTAGCACAATCTTTACAAGACTATGGTCGTGCGATTGTAGTTGGAGACGAGCATACCTTTGGTAAAGGGTCATTTCAAACTTTAACCCTAACAACAAAAAGCTCAGGTAAAGTAGATCCTAAAGGTGAATATAAAGTTACAAGAGGTAGGTATTATACTGTATCAGGTAAGTCCCCTCAGCTTGTAGGAGTAAAAGCTGATATTAAAATCCCGGGAATTTTTTCATCAGCAGAAATTGGAGAAAAATTTGGAAAGTTTCCTTTGGAAACAGACAAAATAGATCCAAACTTTAAAGACAATATGGAAGACATTCCGTTAATTCATAGATTTCAAGCTGCAAGGCTTTACAATATGAAACCGCAGCAAAAGCTAACAAGCTTTTCAAAGCATTTAGAAAAATTAAATAAAAATGCCAATACTCGTATAGAAAAAAACGAAAACTACCAAACCTTTTTATCTGAACTTGAAAAAGAAAATTATGACCATGAGTCAATAGATTTTTTTAGAAAAGCAGACTTTCAAAAACAAGAAGCAGAAAATATTTTAAAAGATTTGGTTTTTCTTTGCGTTACAGAAGAAAAAAAGGCTGCAAGCTAATCGTATTTTGTTTAGAATTTTCGTATAAAAAAAAACATTCGGAACAAAGTAAATGTCTATTCGTACAAGAATTGCCCCATCCCCTACGGGAGACCCTCACGTAGGTACAGCTTATATCGCTTTATTTAACCTTATTTATGCCAAACATTTTGGTGGAAAATTTATTTTACGTATTGAAGATACAGATCAAGCTAGATCGACAAGAGAGTTTGAAGAAAATATTTACAAAGCTCTTAGATGGTGCAATATCGATTGGGAAGAAGGACCAGATAAAGGGGGACCTTTTGGCCCATACCGTCAATCGGAAAGAAAAGAGATCTACCAAGAATATGTACAAAAACTTTTAGACGAAGGCAAAGCTTATAAATGTTTTGCAACGGCTGAAGAATTAGAAGAAATGCGAGAAGTTGCAAGAGCAACTGGAAAGCGTATTGGTTATGACAGACGCTATCGTAATCTATCAGAAGAAGAAGTACAAAAAAAAGAATCTGAAAACATTCCATATGTTGTAAGGTTAAAAGTACCACTTCAAGGTGACTGTGTTTTTGAAGATGCAGTGAAAGGAAAAATTTCTTTTCCTTGGGCAGACATAGATGATCAAATTCTTTTAAAGTCTGATGGGCATCCAACTTATCACCTTGCAAATGTTGTTGATGATTATCTTATGCAAATTACGCATGTCATTCGTGGGGATGAGTGGATATCTTCAACTCCAAAGCATATATTGCTATATGAAGCATTTGGATGGAAACCTCCAGTGTTTTTACATATGCCTTTATTACTTGGTGAAGGTGGAAAGAAACTTTCTAAAAGAAAAAATCCAACATCAATCTTTTATTATAGAGATTCAGGATATCTACCAGAAGCTATGTGTAACTTTCTAACATTGATGGGTTACAGCATGCAAGATGGAGATGAGTTTTATTCTTTAGATAAAATCGTCGAAAACTTCGACCCTAAGAGAATTGGGGTATCAGGTGCTTATTTTGATGTTAGAAAATTAGATTGGTTAAACCAAAAATATATCATTGAGTCAATCTCAGAAAAAGATCTTTGGAAAAGACTCAAAGAGTGGATGTATAATGATGCATTTATGGAAAAGCTAATGCCGCTAGCGCACACTCGTATAAAAACCTTTGGGGATTTTATGGAGCTTTTCCAACATTTTTTCATCCATCATATTCCTTACCAAGATGAGCTTTTAAGACCAAAGAATATTACGAATGATCAAGCGTGCTATCTTTTACAATCTCTAATCACAAAATTAGAGCCAGTACCTGTTTGGACAAAAGATATCTTTGAAAAAACCTGTCATGAAGTTGCAGATATGTATGGAGTCAATTTTAAAAAGATCATGATTGCCCTTTTATTTGCTGCTATAACTGGTAAAAAGCAAGGACCGCCTCTTTTTGCATCTGTAGAAATTTTGGGTAAAGATAGAGTACGAGCACGTCTTTTAAATGCTATAGAATTTTTAGGAGGACTTTCTAACAAGAAAGCTGCCCTACTAAAAAAAGTATTAGAAAGAAATGATGGGAAGGAGCTTTTTCAGTGACTCTGACAACTACTACAAGAACTTACTTCCGAAGTATCACAAGAAGAGTCTGTGGATTCAGAGATAATATAACATCTTTGAACTCCATTGTCGTAGTTGCATCCACAAAGTGTCAAAAAAATACACACACAGAAAAAACCCTTCATAACTCCTCTAATTTTTTATTTTTAAACGTAAACAGAAAACCTATTTTCGTCAAATGAGCATAAAGCAAAAAACTATATCTGGAACAATTTCTGATAGATATCTTTTAAGTAAAGAAGGGTCTAGCAGAAAGACATACCATGTGGTTTTACGTTTAGAAAAACCTTTAGAGTATAAAGTTGGGGATTCTGTTGCTATCTATCCCCAAAACCCCTCTTCTTTAGTAGAAGAAATTCTGAAGTATTTTCCTGAAGAAACAGTTTTGCATAAAAAAACGAGAGAGCCTCTTTCATTTAAAAAGCATTTAGAATCTTATGCAAATCTAAATAAAATCACCTCTTCGCTTTTAAAACTTATAAATGAGAAAAAACCTTCTTCTACTATTCAAACTTTATTGGAAGACAAGCAGAAGTTAACAGAGTATCTTTCTGGCAAAGATCTTTTAGATATTTTACAAGACTATCCAAATATTTTAACTTCCCAAGAAATTGTGGATAAGCTTTTACCTTTAATGCCAAGGTTTTACTCAATTGCATCATCTCCAAAGAAAGACCCATTACATCTACATCTAACAGTTGCTTATGTTTGTTATGAAAAAAATGGAAGAAAGCGATGTGGCATTGGATCTCATTATCTTTGCGAAGAAGTTGATAAAACAACTCCTATTTCACTATACATTCAAAATGCAGAGCATTTTGCGCTCCCAGGTACCGATAAGCCCATTATTATGATTGGCCCTGGAACAGGAATTGCACCATTTAGAGCATTTTTAGAGGAAAGGGAACATACAAATTCAACTTCTAAAAACTGGCTATTTTTTGGAGAACGAAATAAACAAACAGATTTTTATTACGAAGAGTTTTTCAATAAGCTGATTGCAAAAAACTTTTTAAAACTTACAACAGCTTTTTCTCGTGATAAAGAACAAAAAATCTATGTACAACACAAGCTTCAAGAGCATGCCAAAGAAGTTTACAAGTGGCTTAATAGTGGCGCCTATCTTTATGTGTGTGGAGATGCAAAGAAAATGGCAAAAGATGTAGAAAAAACTCTTTTAGAAATCATTGAGACTGAAGGAAACTTTTCTCAAGAAAAAGCAAAAGAGTATTTAAGCAACTTAAGAAAAGACAAGCGGTATATTCAAGATGTGTACTAATTTTCTTTTTCTTCGTAGGTATTACGATTAAGCATCTCTTTCCAAGGAATGTCTCCTCTTAAAACCACATAGGCAGTTGGAGAAAACATATTATTGAGCAAAAAACAAGAACATAACTTTAATTATTTATTGTAACTTGACATAGGCATTGAATACCTTCACCGCAGCCAAAGTCTGTTAAACCTTGACCTGAAGAAGATGTAACACCCACTTTATTTATATCGATATTTAATGCTTGGCAAATCGATTGTCTAATTTCATAAATTTTCTTTTGAAACCGAGGACGTTTACCTTCTAAACAAATAGCTACATGTAAAATTTTACTACATTCTAAAGATTCTAGCGCTTTTTGTAGATAAACTTTTGAATCTGTGATGCCATTTTTTTTACAAAGATTTTTTGCAACATCTCCTAAAATAGGAACATGGGTTAAAGAAGTAATAGCATTACAAATAGCTTGAAAAACAACATCTCCATCATTTTCTGCTAAAAGACCTGGCATATCTTTAAAAATCACCCCTCCGATAATGCAAGGTTTTGATGAATCGGTTGATAGAAACCTTCGACTTTGATGCCCTAACCCTGTAATAGAAACCATACTTCTCCCATAAAACTGTAAGTATAGCTTATTTATTGTTTCTTTTAAGAGACTCTTTTTCAATTTTGTCTAAAAGATCTTTCATCCAACCAATCGTTCGAAATTCTTTTTTTAAATTTTTTAAAATGATTTTTGTCGCAGCCTCTTGTGATAAAGCTTTTTCTCTTTTTAAAGTATGAATCCAAAAAACCACAGACATTTTTAAATACCCTTTTAGAACTTTACGTACTTGCTTTTGAAAAGCTTCGTTATTTGAATCTATTCCTCTAATTATAACCTGTTCTTTAACAGGGCTTCTCTTCCAAAAAATAATATTGACAATCGCAATGATTAAAAACAGAATCAACCACTCTTGCCAAAAGAAAAAATGAAGCTCATGAAAATAAAATGATGCGAAAAATAACCCTAAAGCTACAAGTAAAGAGACAAAAGAGAAATATACAAAAAACTTTCTAAAGATTTTTTTCCAAGATCTCATGGTTATTATTCTTAAAATATCCTATAATGAGGGTTAAATTATTTGCTTCCATAAAATGACATTTGATCTTTTAAAAATCCAAGGAAATAAATCTTTAAAAGGAGAAATTAAAGCTGCTGGCGCTAAAAACGCTATGACTAAGCTTTTAGTAGCTTCTATGCTCTCTGATAAAAAGTGTATTTTTTACAATGTTCCTAATATTGCTGACGTTGAAATTACCGCGAGTTTCTGTGAACACATGGGAATGGAAATAGAATGGGATAAAGAAAATAATGTTATGGAAGTGCAAACAAAAGAATTGAAAAATTCTTTTGTTCCTCAAAGATTTTCTGGAGCTAACAGAATCCCTATTCTTGTAATTGGAGCTTTATTAGGTAGAACATCAAATCCTATCATTGTTCCTACTGTTGGAGGAGATCAACTCGGAAAACGTTCAGTTGATTTTCATTTTAATGCTTTAAGAGCTTTAGGTGCTGAAGTTGAGTTTAAGCAAAACGATCAAGAATCTGTATATTGGGCAAAGGCTTCAAAACCTCTACAAGGCACGGTAATTAAACTAGACTATCCGTCGGTTGGTGCAACTGAAAACGCTATTTTAGCTTCTGTAAAAGCTAAAGGCATGACAGTGATTCAAAATGCAGCTAATGAACCTGAAATCATTGATCTAATTTTGTTTTTACAAAAACTAGGTGTGGACATTCGCTTTGATGTAAACCGCTCTATTAAAATCTTTGAGACTAAGACATTTTACGAAGTTGAGCATACAGTAATTCCTGATAGAAATGAGATCGCATCATACGCTATGGCTGCTATTAGCACAAAAGGATCTGTGTTTATTAAGGGAGCTTCTCACAGAGAGCTTATTACTTTTTTAAATACTCTCCGAAAAATCGGTGCAAACTTCAAAGTAAAAAATGATGGAATAGAATTTTTCTATTCAAATCCTCTCGTATCCAATTTAGTTATTGAAACTGACGTTCACCCAGGGTTTATGACCGATTGGCAGCAACCATTTGCAGTTTTATTAACCCAATGCCAAGGAGTAGCAGTTATCCATGAAACTGTTTACGAAAAAAGATTTGGTTACGTTCAAGCCCTAAAAAAAATGGGAGCAGACGCTTCCCTATTTACAGAGTGTTTAGGCGAAACTACCTGTAGATACGCAAGCTTAAACCATGAACACAGCTTAATTATAAAAGGTAAAACAAACCTATCAGCTGCAAACATTCATGTTCCAGATCTTCGTGCTGGCTTTGCTTATGTAATGGCTGCACTACTTGCAAAAGACACCTCAACAATTTCTGGAGTAAACTTTTTAGACAGAGGGTATGAAAACCTTGTTGAAAAGCTTACCAGCCTTGGAGCAAACCTAGAACGCGTTACTGTTAAATCAAAAGAACTTATCTCTCCTTAACCTTTTTATGAAAACCACATTTTCCTGGCAGTCTATTCAATTAGACAATTTCACCTCTCGTGATAAACTTATTGAATTTTTAAATCTTGACGATGAAAAAAAACAAAGGATATTAAAAACTCCAGATTTTAAATTAAATCTACCTTATAGACTTGCAGAGAAAATAAAGAAAAACTCTTTAGAAGATCCTATTTTTAAGCAATTTGTGCCTATTGATGAAGAAAATATCGTAGATGCAACTTTTTCAAAAGACCCTGTTCAAGACAAAGATTTTCAGAAAGAAAAAAGACTTTTGCATAAATACAAAAACCGCGCTCTTTTACTTACAACATCTTTTTGCACCATGCATTGTAGATTTTGTTTTAGAAAATTTTTCCCATATGAAAAAGCATACAAACCATTTGAAGAAGAATTACAATACATCCAAAACCACAAAGAATTAGATGAGATCATTCTTAGTGGAGGTGATCCTTTATCTCTTGCAGACCCTCTTTTAGAAAAGCTTTTGTATAATTTAGATCGTATTGAACATATAAAAAGAATTAGATTTCACACACGTTTTCCAATTGGCATTCCAGAAAGAATTACAGAAGAATTTTTAACTATTTTAGAAAACTTATCTGCACAAGTATACTTTACACTTCATGCAAACCATCCCAATGAATTAGACCAAGATATCTTCAAAGCATTAAAAAAAATTCATAAAACAGGCGCTGTACTACTTTCTCAGACAGTATTAACAAAAGATATAAACGATGATCTAAACACCCTAAAAACTCTTTTTACTCTTCTTTCAGACAATGGGATACTCCCCTACTACTTACACCAGTTAGACCCAGTGCAAGGAGCAAAACATTTTTTCGTAGAAGAAGAAAAAGGAAAAACCCTTTTACAAGATCTTCGTAAAGAACTTTCAGGCTATAGTCTACCTAACTATGTAAAAGAGATTCCTCACGAAAAAAATAAAACCCTTATTTAAATAAAAAATTGTAATATTATAAGTGCGAGCGTAACATCCAAGCTGTTTTTTCATGTACTCTTAATCTTTCAATATACATGTCGGCTGTTCCCTCATCATTTTCTTTTTGTGCTTCAATAATCAGATTACGAAGAAGTGCAATAATTTGTTCATGATCTTTTGTAAGCTGTTTGATCATCCCTTTATCGGTTTCTTTTCCAGAAGCTTCTTTTAAAGAAGAAAGTTTTACAAATTCTTTCATTGTTCCTGGAGATTTTTCTTTAAGTCCTCGAATTCTTTCTGCAATCATATCAATTGCTTCCGCTAAATCTTCATATTGCTCTTGAAACATTTTGTGTAAAAAATAAAAACCATGACTTTCTATATTCCAATGATAATTTTGTGTTTTAAGATACAAGATGTATGAGTCTGCTAGAAATAATGAAAGACCTTTAGCTATTTTTTTTGTATTCATTTTTAACCCTTTGTTTCTTCTAGCAATAACCTTCTTTTTTGTTTTTATCAAATCAGAAATGTAATGTCACTTTGAAGATAAAGGCTTAACCAGGATATTTTTACCCAAAGGATACTCCTTAGTTCCAGGATAAATCACATGTAAAAAATCTAATTTCAAAAGATCATAAGCTTCTTTCATAGATTTTGTAAGTTTTGGACTGTCATTAAATTTAAACTCAAAACCCATTCTTTTCCCATCTTTCATAATCAATAAATCAACTTCACTACCTTCATGACTTGCCCAAAAATAACATTCCTCAGGCTCAGCTTGATAATTTCTAATCACCTCTTCTAAAGCAAATCCTTCCCATGAAGCACCAAGCTTTGGATGAGATACAATAGAATGATAATCTGTAACTCCTATAATAGTGTGAAAAATACCAGTATCTCTAAAATAAATCTTAGGTGTTTTTACTTGTCTTTTCTTGATGTTTTCAACCCAAGGCAAAAGCTGTCTAATCATAAAAGTTCCTGTTAGAATATCCAAATAATTCCTGGCTGTTGTATCTGCTATTCCTAAGGACTTTCCTATTTCAGAAGCTTTAAAATATTGTCCATGATAATGAGCTAGCATAGTCCAAAACCTCCTTAAAGCAAGTGGAGCAATCCTAATACCCAAATTGGGAATATCCATCTCAAGAAAGGTTTTTATATACTCTTTTCTCCAGTAAGAACTCCCCTCTATTGACTCAGATAAATACGACCTAGGAAAACCACCTTTTATCCATAAGCCTTGCTGATCCTCAACTTCCATAAGAGAAAAAGGTGTAAGCTCTATGTAAGCTATTCGCCCTGCTAAAGTTTCAGAAGATTGTTGAATTAACTGCCTTGATGCACTACCTAAGATAAGGAATTTCCTTTTTACATTAGGTTGGTCTACTAATACTCGTATTACTTGAAATAAATCAGGAATTCTCTGAATTTCATCAATAACAACTAAACCCCTAATAGGTTCTAGAACAGTTTTAGGGTTTTTAAGAGATTGGACATCAGCGGGATCCTCTAAATCAAAATGGAATACATTCTCATGATGATTTTCAAAATATAACCTAGCTAAAGTGGTTTTACCACACTGCCTAGGGCCCAAAATCGCAACCACTGAATGCGTTTCAAAAGCTTTTTTTATTTTTGATGCTATTTGATCTCTTTTTTTCATTTTCCCCTCTATTAACTTTATATTACAAGAAACAAACAATACTTTTCCACGAAAATCCGGTGCTTGCCACCGAATTTTCATACCATTCTATATTAAGGTTTTATGTAGTTTTTTTGAGCAATATTGCAGGTTATTTATAAATAAACATTAGATTTTAAGCTTTAAGCATGATTATTTTCCCTGAAATTTCGGTGGCTAACACCGAAATTTCAGAGAACAGACTTAAAACATTAATTATGTAGAACATAAAAAAGGATAAGTTACATCCGATCCATAGTTTTTAGACCAAGAATTTCCAAACCTTTAGATAGTATCTTGGCACAAGCTTCGCAAAGTACAAGACGAGAATCTTGTTCTTCAGAACCTTCTACCCTACAATCACGGAAAAAGGCATTAAATTTTTCAGCAAGCTCATATAGATATTCACAAAGACGGTTTGGTAGAAGATCTTTTGAATAACTTTCTAAAACTTCTGGAAATCTTAGCAAATGAAGACCTAAAGAAATCTCTGAAGGGTGTTTTAATTGAATTTTCTTTGTTTCGATAAGAGATTCAATGTCAGCTTTAGTTTTTCTTTTAATCCCTAAAATTCTTACATAAGCATAAAGTAGGAAAGCTGCTGTGTTTCCTTCTAACTGTAACATGCGATCGTAAGAAAAAACATAATCTTTAACTCGATGACAACTTAAATCAGAATACTTAACTGCATCTACCCCCAAAACCTTTGCCAGACGATCTATTTCTTGCTCTTCTAAAACTGGTAAGCGCTCAATAAGAATTTGTTTTGCTCTGCGAACAGCTTCTTTTAACAAGTCAATTAGCTTTTCTACATTTCCTTCTCGTGTTCTAAAACGCTTTTTATCTTCTCCTAGAACAACCCCAAAAGGCACATGATCTAATTGCACAGGTCTTTGATCTAAGAAACCAGCCTTCTTTCCTGCGGAAAAAACCATCTGGAAGTGTAGAGATTGTCCGCCATCTGTAACTATAATGATTCGATTAGCTTTTTCTTCAAAAATACGATGATGTAAAGCAGCCATATCAGTGGTATCGTAGTTATAACCACCATCTGATTTTTGAACCATAAGAGGTAAAGGCTTCCCTTCTCTATTTTCAAAACCTTCTAAGAAAACACATTTTGCACCATCAGAAACTTCAACAAGCCCCTTTTCCTCTAACATTTCAATTATTTTAGGAAGTTGAGGGTTGTAAAAAGACTCACCTCTTTCTACAAGCTTTATATCTAAAAGATTGTAGATCTCTTCAAACGCTTCTCTAGAAATATCACAAAGCATATTCCAAGCATATAAAGCATCTTCCTCTCCAGCTTGTAATTTCACAACTTGCTGTTGAGCTCTTTTTTTAAAGCCTTCATCACTTTCAAAGCATTTTTTAGACTCTTTATACCATTTTGTAAGAGTTTGAAGATCTGTGTGTTTTTCACCTTTAAATACACCAGGAACATGTTCTTTCATGTAGGTAATTAACATTCCAAACTGTGTTCCCCAATCACCAATATGGTTAAGACGCAACACATTATGCCCTAAAAATTCAAAAAGCCTTGCAATGCTATCCCCAATAATTGTTGACCTAAGGTGACCTACGTGAAGTTCCTTAGCAATATTTGGAGATGAAAATTCTACGATGATCTTTTTTCTTTCTTCAGGATATGGCACTCCTAAACGAGAATCTGTTAAAACTATTTGGAGTGATTCAGATAAAAACTTTGGATGTAAAACAATATTGATAAAACCAGGTCCAGCAATTTCCATTGATTGAATAAAGGCTGTTTGATCATGCTCTTTATCAAAATTTTCTATGATAGCCTCAGCTATCTGACGTGGATTTTTCTTTAATAGCTTAGTGAGTTTAAGAGCGCTATTGCACTGATAATGACCAAACTTCTCATCTTGACAAGTTGCTATTTCTGCAACTTGACGATCAACTTTTTCATTAAAAGCTTTTTCAATCGCTTGAATAGCTTTTTCTTGTAATAGAACTAATAGGTTCATCTATTTTTATTTTACTTTGTGATGAAAATGTGGGTTTTCTTCTCTTTTTCCAATTTCATATTTGATGCGATAATAAGCAAGATCCATCGCAGCTTGATGCGTAGATTGATTATTTTGATCCGCAATATCAAATATCGATCTTAAAGTATTATAAATTCCATCAGTTTTATTACGAGCTTTTTTTGGCTCATACCCTTCCTTTTCAACTTCACAGGCTACATTAATTAAACCACCTGAATTAATCACAAAGTCAGGAGCATATAAAATCCCCTTTTTTCTAAGCTGATCTGCATTGCTATTGCAATATAGCTGGTTGTTTGCCGCTCCAGCAACTATTTTACATCTTAATGAAGGAATGGTCATTTCATTTAGTATTCCACCCATTGCGCATGGACAAAAAATGTCACATTCAACTTGATAAATGCGATCTACTGAAACAACACTTGCCCCATATTTTTTCGCTATCTTTGTTGTTTTTTCTGAAGAAGGATCACTAATGATTAATTCAGCTCCATGCCAATATAATAAATCACATAGAACTTCACCAACGGAACCAAGCCCCTGCACTACCACTTTTTTTCCTTCTAAAGAGTCAGAACCATATAAATGGCTAAGAGCTGCTTGAACCCCTCTAAATGTTCCCCATGCAGTATAAGGTGATGGATTCCCTGAACTCTTTTCATGACTTAAACCAACGATATATGGTGTTTTTTCTGCTATCACAGAAAGATCATCCTGATCACATCCCATATCCTTAGCACAAATATACAACCCTTCAAGTAAATCTACCGCCTCACCAAAAGCTAAAAGTAACTCTCTTGTCTTTTTTACCTTGTCATTTAAGAAGATTACACTCTTTCCACCACCAAATCCAACTTGTGCTACCGCCGATTTATATGTCATTCCCTGTGATAGACGTAAAACATCTTCTAGTGCTTTTTCAAAAGAAGAATATGACTGTATTCGAGTCCCACCAAGAGTTGGACCAAGAGCTGTGCTGTGTAAAGAAATTATTGCATCTAATCCAGTCTTTTCTTCTCTGATTCGTAGAACCTTCTCATAACTATTTACAGATATTTCTCGAAAATCAAACTGTGTCTTATTAGCTTTTTCTAATAATTTTTCTAAAAGCTCTTGTTTTTCTAGAGTTTGCATATTAATTAACCCTCTTTTTTTTAATAAACACTTAATAATTACATAAAATTTACAATTAACAAGAAATAAAAGCAATAAAAACCTCTATACTTGAAAAAACCTTTATTAAGCCAAAAAAGCTTAAATTGAAAGAGTCTACACCAGTAAAGGGTTCTTTAAAAGAAAAACATTATTTTAAACTATGCAGAATAATAAAATATTTAAAGAGTCTCTATTTTAATCTACATTTACAGAAAATAGGCTTATCTCTTGAGAATAATGAAAACTTCAGTTAACTTAGATCTCGTTAAGAATGAGGTTTTTTGAGGTTATGATGAAGGCAGCTACACTCTCTTCTCACGTAAGAGCAGAGTTATTAAAATATTTGAAAAAGAACAAGAATCCAGAGCTAATCAGCACCTATATGCTTTATCTGGAAACAAAATTTGACATAGAGCCAGTTTTGTTCCCAAAAGAAAAAATGATTTATAAGGGAGTCAAAGAATTAGTTAACAAACTAGAGAAAAAAGACGCTCTTTGGCACAAAACTGAAATCAAAGTGCAATTTGGTCAACAGTCAGTTAATGAAGAGACAAAGAAAATCTATATTTGCCCTTTTACTGGTAAAGCTTTTGGTGACAACACTTGTCCAAATCCACAAGATGCCATTTATGACTGGGTATCAAAATGTCCAGAGAACACAGAAAGATCTGGTGGGTTAAGAGTAAAAAGATTTTTTATTTCTGATGATCCTGAAATCATAAAAAATTACATTTCAGAAAAAAAGAAAGTGATCACAAAAACGGTATTTTCTTCTGCAATCTCAGGGAAGCTATTTAATACAAAAGAAGCGGTTATTGATGACTTTAAGAAAAACCATATAAAGAAAATGGGCTTTTTAGAAGTACAAAACCAAAATCGCTTTGAAATTGAACCTGACTTTTTAGAATTCATTCAAAACGAGCTTACTGAAGATAAGATTACACAATTTGTAGAAATATTATCTGAATTTGATGAGTTTAAACCTTTTGTTGAAAAATGGGTGGACTAACCAATAAAATTTTTCTCCCTTCTTTAACAGACACTGAAAAATTAGGAAAAGCAATATCAGAAGAGTTAAAACCTTCTGATATTGTTGTTTTTTACGGGCAAGTAGGAGCTGGCAAAACAACACTAATTAAATCTATTGTTTCTCATTTAGAGTATCCAAAAGAGCAAGTTACAAGCCCTACATTTAGTTACCTGAATATCTACCAAGCTACTATTCCTGTTTATCATTTCGATCTATATCGCTTTAAAAGCGAAACTGATTTTTTACAAAGAGGTTTTGATGAATATTTTGACAAAGAAGGCATTTGTTTAATTGAATGGGCAGAAAAAATCCCATCTTTAATCCCTGAAAATGCAAAAAAAATTACTTTAGAACATCACAAAGAAGGAAGAATATGTCTCATAGATTAAAAGAAATCCAATTTAAAAAAGTAGAGTTTCTTCTTTCTGCTGCAAAACCAGAACAATACCCTGAGGGTAAGTTTGACATAGCCATCGTAGGAAGGTCAAATGTTGGTAAAAGTTCATTAATCAATCACCTTCTTCAAAGAAAATCGATTGCAAAAGTTTCTCAAAAGCCAGGAAAAACTCAAATGGTGAACTATTTTCTTATCGATGAGTTTTTCTACCTTGTTGATTTACCTGGTTATGGATATGCAAAAGTTTCAAAAAAAGAACTAGAAAGATGGTCTGAAAGTATCGACACCTACTTTCAAGAAAGAAAAAACTTAAAGCTAATTTTATTTTTATTAGACCTTAGAAGAGTTCCGAGTAAGGATGATCTTGCATTTTTACAATGGACATCATTTAACAAAATCCCCATGATCGTAGTATTAACAAAAAAAGATAAGCTAAAACGAAATGAAGTGATCAAGCAAAAAAAGCTTATTGAAGAGACATTACAACTTGAAAAAGATTCTTCAACAGTCTTATATTCGATCAAAGATTCAAACTCTAGAAAAGAGCTTATTGAAAAAATTAAACACAAGGTCTAGCCAATGGGGCTTTTATCCAAGGACACTTTTATCTGTTTAGACTGTGAATCAACAGGATTAGACGAGGAAAATGACAGAATCATTGAAATTGCTGCTGTAAAATTTACTTTTGACAAGCACATTGAAAAAAAAGAAACTCTTGTAAACCCAGAAATGCCTATCCCTGAGCTTTCTCAATCTATCCATAATATTTCTGATGAGATGGTTATTGGCAAACCTAAAATCAAGGAAGTATTACCAGAGTTTTTAGAATTTATAGATAATCATATTATCGTAGGCCATAAAATAGGCTTTGACTTAACACTTATACATTTTGAAGCAGAAAGAGTTGGCCTGACAACAAACCTTCGCACCACAAAATACATTGATACATTGAGACTTGCAAGACTCTATGGAGAGTGCCCAATAAACTCCCTAGAAAAACTTCGTGAGCATTTTAATATTCCTGCAGAAGGTGCCCATAGGGCAATGAATGATGTTGTGATTAACATTGAAGTTTTTAAACATCTAGCTTCAAGTTTCAAAACAACCGAAAGTCTTATGAAACGCTTAGAAGCTCCAGTAAAGCTGAAAAATATGCCTTTAGGAAAACACAAAGGTCGTAGATTCGAAGAAATCCCTATTGAATACCTTCGCTGGGCTGCAAATAAAGACTTTGACCAAGATCTTCTTTTTTCTATTCGCTCTGAGCTAAATAATAGAAAAAAAGGTAAGAGCTTTGAGCAATCAGCAAACCCTTTCTCATCTCTATAAAAAAAAGACGCAAGAAAAACTTACGCCTTTTTTTTAAACTAAAGAAAGATATAGATCTTTAAAACTTAAGTCTTGCTGATATTGTCAGACCATGCAAGGATAAGTCACCATATCGATCTGTTGTACTTGGAATAGGAAATCCCCCTGGGACCTCAGAAGTAAAATATACAAACATGTTTTGGTTCCAATAAATATTTGCGCTGTACCCAATTTCTAAATCAAAATATGTGGTTTTATCACAAAAATGACTTCCCCAACCAAGACCTATCGATAATTCAGCTTGAGGTCTTAAATAGCATGGATTGCTACTCTGATTATAAACACTTCTTTCAAAGCCTCCAAGACCTTCACCCCCAATAGAAAAATCTGCTTTTAAAGTAGAATAATCTGTATAAATAACTCCAGCTAGAGCATTAAAAAAGAATCTAAAGTCTCCACAAAACATCCAGTCGGTATTGACTCCAACTGTAGGACCCACTCCCCATGATTTTGTTTCATGATTAGCAGACGTTGTAAAAGTAGAATTTGTTCTCTCACCCAAATAAGTATATTTTTGTCTAATCCATGCAGCTCTTAACCCTGCCATAGTTCTTACCGTTAAACATTCCCCCACAAAATACTTTCTAGATAAATCGATGTCTAATAAATCTACATCTAAATCCCAGCTACCTGAAAATGTATTGATTAAATAAACATCTGAATTAAATGCACCTTGCCAAAAAGGAAACCAGCCATTAGATATATGAAATCCATCACCAAAGTAAATTGATCTGAGGCACTTGAACAATTTCGATAATAAGTATACCCAGCTAAAAGCTCCCAGTTATCATGATCTAAATCCACACCTAAACCAATTTTAAATGCAGAATTAGACTCAAAATTCATTTCCAAATCTGAAATAGTCTCTATCCCTGTAAGAGAGTATGCATTTGGAGAGGTTGTTCCTACTGCAAGTCCCTCTTCTTTTGCTTCCCAATATAGATAACTTACAGTTACAAACATATTCCAAGGACATTCAACATCAATTCCATAAGGAGCGTTAAATGCTGGCATTTCAGGTGGACACATAGACGGTTTTGCAAAGTCACATGGTATACAACATTCAACAGGCTCACAACACTCATTACTTTTTGTACATTGTTTTTGCTGACATTCTGCAACCAGACTACTAACAAAAAAAAACAGCTAGAAAAAATAGATTCTTCATTACACCCTCAAAAGTTTTATTTTTTAGTAAATTTTATTAATACAGGAAAAGACGTAAAATACAATTTTTTTTTGAGATTAAGAGATATCATCTTTTGTAAATAAACTAAGCCTTGATGATTTATACCTTCTACAATTCAAGCTTAGATTTTAGTAATAACATATTTATGTAGCAGGAAAACAATTACGCATCCTATATTTAGGTTAAGAAGAAGAATATCTATGAATAAACTATCTTTAAAAAACCTAAAAGTAGAAGGCAAAAAAGTCTTAATGCGAGTGGACTTCAATGTCCCTTTATCTAAAGACCAGACAATCAGCGATGATAACCGCATATTACAAGCCCTGCCTTCTATCAAATACATCCTTGATACGGGTGGATCTATCATTTTAATGAGCCATTTAGGAAGACCTAAAGGCAAAAAAGATCCAAAACTTTCTTTGCAGCCCTGTGCAGATAGATTGAGTGAATTACTTGATATTCCTGTCTTTATGTGTCCTGATAGCATTGGAAAAGATGCTGAAGAAATGGCTAAAGCTCTAAAACCAGGCCAAGTCATTCTTTTAGAAAATTTACGATTTTATGATGCAGAGGTTCACCCAGACAAAGAACCTGGATTTGCAAAAGCTTTAGCATCTTTAGCAGATTGCTATGTAGACGATGCTTTTGGAGCTGCACATAGGAAACATAGCTCTACTTACACAGTTACAAAATACTTTCCCAAAAAATCTGCAATGGGTTTTTTATTAGAAAAAGAACTTTTGGCATTAGAGAAAGTTTTACATCCCAAAAGACCTTTTTATGCAATCGTAGGGGGAGCAAAAGTTTCTTCAAAATTAGGAATACTAACTAGTTTAATTGAAAAAGTAGATGCGCTTTTTATCGGTGGAGCTATGGCATATACATTTTTGCTAAGCCAAAAAGTTCCTGTAGGAGATTCATTGGTAGAAGAAAACGAAATTATTACCTGTAAAAACATCTTACAAAAAGCAAAAGAACTTAAAATCAAAATATATCTTCCTTCAGACACTCTAGCTGCAGATGAATTTTCTGAAAATGCCAATATCAAAGTATTTTCCACAAAAACAGGTTTCAATCCTCCTTGGCAAGGAATGGATATTGGACCTAAAACATATCAAGTATGGACAGAAAACATGCATGATGCAGCAACAATCTTTTGGAATGGCCCTTTGGGAGTATTTGAAAAAGAAGCTTTTTCAAAAGGAACTTTTGAAATAGCTAAATTTTTATCTACAATTTCCGCAGAAACAATTGTAGGTGGTGGTGATTCTGTAGCAGCAATACGAAAGCTTAAGTTAGAAAACCGCTTTACTCACCTATCTACCGGTGGTGGAGCTGCTTTAGAATACATTGAATTTGAAAACCTTCCAGCAATAGAAGCTTTAACTGACGCAATTGAATAAATAAGCTATTAAGTCACTAAACCACTGAGCAAGATTTTCATACCAAGTGTTTTCTTTCCAATAAGAATCATGAGAAAAACCTGTATTGTCTGTGTCTATCGGTAAGATCTCATTTATCTTGAGCTCTTGCATAAATCCTAAAGCCAAAATGGCATTGGTTAAATTTGTATCTGCAAATGGATTATTTAACTGATCGTAAGTTTTGGCATAGGATTTATTAATAAATGCTTCTAGATTTTCTTTTGTTATCTTACCATCTTTACAATTAGGAAGTAGTGATTTAACAAAAAAGCCTCCTAACCCATGAATCTTACCATTTAAAGTTTTAATTTTATCTTTAACCTTTGGCGAAGCTTTTTTGGCTATATTCCTAGCTAATTGTATAGCGTGATCTTTTTGTAGTTTAGTCATAGGATAAACATGATCACTTTTTCCACGCTTTAAACTCTGTGATAAAACTAGTTGATTGAAAGGGACAGCTCCATAAGGTCCATAAAAAACATTTTCTTCTAATGGCTTTTCAGAAAGAGATAGCTGAAAACTTCCTGTTCCTATCTCCAAAACTCCAAATATTTTTTTTGCAACGCTCTGAACCTTTTTTACAGAAGAATAACCAATCGCACCCTCTTCTCTTTGAGGAATAACCCTTACTGGAACTTTTGTTCTTATCTTTAGGTTACTTGCTACTTGCTTACCATTTACCGCCACTCTAAATGCATGAGTTGCTACTGCGACTGTTCTCTGTACTTGATGAGTCTTACAGTGTGTATGAATCTCATTAAATACCTGCTCTGCTTTTCCTTGAATCTCAACATTAAACTCTTTTTTTGAAGAAAGCTCTAACGCCTTCTGAAAAGCTAAGGGATACTTTTTATCAAATATTCTTTTGACAATCATATTCGATCTTTTGTCTACTGTTGCAATCGCAAGCTTAGTATTCCCTGAACCTACATCAACAAAAGCTCTTGTCTCATGATATTGAGAGTCATAAACTGTAGCCATTTTTCAACCTTTAATTAAATAAACTTGATAGATTATACAATTATTTATAATTAAAGCTCAATAATTATATTATTAATTATGTAATCATATGTTTTAGTAATTATTTTAATTAAAATTATGATTATCTGTTTTTCGAGGTATGATCGATAAAAGTGAAAAAATTGCTTTTTTGAGGTTTGCTAAATAATGATAAATGGTTATAATTCTGAGTATTAAAAGATGCCAATTTAGGGCAGTTGGAATGGACCAAAATTTTACATTTTTTTCTCCAAGACCAAGCCTTAGCACGAGTATATCCTGTCATAATTTCAAAATATTTATTTTACGAAAGTTTAAAAGTGTGAAGGGAAATGTCCGAATTTAGTTCTATTCGTTCTTTTCTCTGGCCGATACACCGTTTTGAACTGAAGAAGTTTATCCCTATCCTGTTAATGTTTTTTTTAATAGCGTTTAATTACAACCTTCTAAGGTCTGTAAAAGATGCTATTGTAGTTACTGCCCCATCTTCTGGAGCAGAAGCGCTGCCGTTTATCAAGATGTGGGTAATACTCCCCATGGCGATCTTAATAACGTATATATTCACAAAGCTATCAAACAAATTTAATAGAGAGAAAGTATTTTACATTATGATGAGCAGTTTTATGCTCTATTTTCTCATATTTACATTTGTTTTATTCCCTTATCAAGACGTCTTACACCCTCATGCATTTGCAGACACGCTTTCTATGCATTTACCTGAAGGGTTTAATGGGTTTATAAGTATTTTTAGAAACTGGACATTTACAAGTTTTTACGTAATGAGTGAGCTATGGAGCTCAGCAATCTTAACAGTGTTATTCTGGGGATTTGTTAACGGAATTTGTAAGGTGGATGAAGCAAAGCGTTTTTACGGAACTCTTTGTGTAGGAGCTAATTTTGCAAGTATCCTTTCTGGAAAAGCAACACAACTGTTTTGTAATGCTAGTTTTAACCCAGATCTACCATTTGGCGCCTGTGCGTGGGATCAATCTATTGTATTTATTAACTTAACCATCGTTGTTTTTGGCGTTTTGATCATGCTAATTTTCAGATGGCTTAATAAAAATGTTTTGAGCAATTCAAAATCAGCTCACTACAGACTAGATTCTCCTAAAAAGCATAAAGGGTCTTTTAGAGAAAACTTTAAGTATCTAGCAAATTCAAAATATTTAATTTGCATTGCTGTCTTAGTCATTTCATATAATCTAACACTAAACCTCGTAGAAGTTGTTTGGAAAAACCAAGTTAAAGCTTTATATCCTAACCCAATGGATTATAGCAATTATATGGCGCAGGTAATCACTTCTATCGGCGTTATGGCAACAATTATTTCCATCTTTATCTCTGGTGGAGTTATTAGAAGATGTGGTTGGAAATTTAGCGCCCTTGTTACACCGGTTGTACTACTTATCACCGGCTTTGCATTTTTCGCATTCCTCTTATGCGATGATGCAAAACTAAGCATTATTTCAGGGTTTGTAGGATCATCACCACTCGTATTAAGTGTGTTTTTTGGTTCTCTACAAAACACTTTAAGTAGAGCCTCTAAATACACCTTATTTGATGCAACTAAAGAGCTTTCTTTTGTTCCTCTTTCAGAAGAGTGTAAACACAGAGGAAAAGCAGCTATTGATGGTGTTGGTTCAAGGTTTGGTAAATCAGGTGGTTCACTTTTCCAACTAGGGCTTATCTGTTCATTTGGATCTATTTCTCAGTGTATCCCTTATATTGGAGTGATCTTCATAATTATCATTGGAATTTGGCTTTATGCTACAGTATCGTTAGGTAAGCAATTTACAAAACTTACCTCGAGAGAAACAGAAGAAAAAGAAGCAACAACAAAACCGGCCACTGAGGTTGTTTAAAAAAAGATGTTAGAGTCTTTTACCCCATTTTTAGAAAATCATGCTCAATACGCTCATATCATTGTCTTTGGACTCTTGATGCTTGCGGGATTTAATGTACCTATAAGCGAAGATGCAATGATTATTATAAGCGCATTTATCGCAGCTACAATTGTTCCCGAAAACACCCACTTACTATTTTTAGGGGTCTTTTTAGGAGCTTATATTTCAGATTGGACAGCCTATTGGATAGGAAGAACTCTAGGAAGAAAACTTTTTGAACATAAATGGTTTTCAAAAGCAGTTCCTGAAAAAAAGATTTTACGCATTCAAAATTATTATAAAAAATATGGTGTTTTGACTTTACTAGTTGGAAGATTTATTCCATTTGGAGTAAGAAACTGCTTATTTATGACTGCCGGTCTTGGAAAAATGGATTTTATAAAATTTTTAATAGCTGATGGAATAGCCTGTTTAATTTCTAACAGTGTATTATTTTACCTCACTTATCAGCTCGGTAAAAACTATTTAGTACTAATGCCTTACTTAAAAAATTTCAATATTGCTATCTTTTTACTCTTTCTGGTTACCTTAATTGCATTCATCTGTTATAAAAGAATCATTAACAGAGAGAAAATTCGTTCGTAAGAACCTGACAAGTTTATTCTTTGAATCGCTAATATGATAAATTTATCTAATACTTTAACATTTTTAAGAGCTCCTCTAGCCCTTTTATTTTTGCAAGAAAATATAACCTTAAGGCTGCTTGCTATTTTTTTAGCTATGTTTACAGATAGCATAGATGGCTATATTGCAAGAAAAAATAAGACTGTATCTAAATTTGGTGCGCTTTTAGATCCAATTATGGATAAATTTTTTGTCGTTTTTCTTCTTTCAATTTTATTTTTTCAAGGAAATGTAGCTCTTTGGGAGATCTTATCTATGCTCTCTAGAGACTTTTTCCTATTACTGTTTATTGTTTACATTTCAATAACAAACCAACTGAAAACACAAGAGATTAAACCTGTAAGATTTGGAAAGGTAACCACCGCTTTACAATTTATTGTACTAATTGGACTAACCTTAGGTATTTCTTTCCCTTGGTATATCTATGGGTCTTTTATCATATTTGGAGCAATAGCATTTCTAGAGCTAATATGGGTAAGAGCCCAAAAAGCCTACTAGCTTAAAATACTGTCTTATTGCTTAAATAAGATTTAGTCAAAACGAAAATCCGGGTAACACTATGGAATACATGCACGAATCTATTTTTAAATCAGCACTTAGAGCTTTTTTTAAAACTGTTTTTATTATTTTTGGAGTCTTTGCAGCTTTTATCCCTATTATTATTTCCTTGGGAGCAATATCAGAAAACTCTGCTGAACTTGATAAGCACACAGTTGAAATCTTACCAGATCTAGATGGAAATCAAAAATACTTACCTATAAACACACCAGCTGTTTTAAGGATAGACATTCACGGAGTGATCGGAGTGAAAGGTCTTTACGCAAAAGACATTAGATCTCAGCTGATTGAATCTAGAAGAGGTCTTTTAAAAGATGACCGTGTAAAAGCTGTTCTGTTACACATTCAATCGCCTGGAGGATCTACAAATGACTCTGATATCATTTATCAACTAATTAAAGACTATAAAGAAAAATACAACGTCCCTGTTTACACTTACGTTGAAGGACTTTGCGCTTCAGGCGGTATGTACATAGCATGTTCAAGTGATTATATCATGTCTAATCCAGTTAGTATCATAGGTTCTGTTGGAGTGTATTCAGGACCTCACATGAATGTAAAAGATGGACTAGATAAATTAGGAATAAGCTCTTTAATCGTTTCAAAAGGTAAAGGAAAAACAAACCTTTCCCCATTTCAAAAATGGGAACCAGGAGAGGAAAAATCACTTACTAATATCATAGAATATTTATATGGAAGGTTTGTTGATATCGTAGCTACTAATCGACCAAAAATAGGAAAAGATAAGCTAATTAACGATTACGGAGCAAATATTTTTGATGCAAAAGCAGCTCAGCAAAACGGCTACATAGATGAAGGAAATATTACCTACGAACAAGCTCTAAAAAAACTTTTACAAGCAGCTAATATTGATACTTCGAAGCCTTATCAAGTTGTTAGAATGGAACCTAAACAAGATTGGTTAAAATACCTTTCAGACAGTTCTGCAAACCTCTTATCAGGAAATGTAAAACACACACTGCAACTAGGATCTTATGAAACATCTGAACTTAAAGATCCATTTTTATATCTATACCAACCAGGTCGCTAAGTTTGATGGAAAAAATTTACATTTTAGATGCGATTAACTACCTGTTTAGGTCCTATTACGCAATAGGACCTATGACAAACCCTAAAGGAGAGTCTACAAGTGCTCTTTATGGATTTATTCGCTCTGTAAACAAACTGATCAAAGAATTTAACCCAAAACATCTAGTATGTGTATTTGACGGACCTAATAATAAAGAAAAAAGGTTAGAAATATACGAAGAGTATAAAGCTAATAGAGAAGCTGGACCTGAAGATTTTTATCATCAAATTGAGTGGGCAAAAGAGTTTTGTAAACTTTCTAATATTCCAACGCTAACTATTGAAGGTTATGAAGCAGATGACACTATGGCAAGCGTTGCTGTTTGGGCTAAAGAAAATAACACCACCTCTTACCTTTGTACTAGTGACAAAGATCTCTTTCAACTTGTTGATGAAAATACATTTGTCTTAAACGTTCATAAGGACAACCTTTTATTCGATAAAATAAAAGTAAAAGAAAAATTTGGAGTTAATCCTAAGCAAATTTTAGATCTATTAGCTTTGATGGGAGATGCATCAGATAATATTCCAGGTGTAGAGGGAATAGGGCCAAAAACAGCAGCTACTCTTTTAGATAAATACCAAACTCTAGATAATATTTTAGAGTGCACAGATGAAATTGGTGGCAAAAAAGGACAAACATTAAAAGAGCAAACTGACAGAGCTCTTTTAAGCAGAAAACTTGCAACTCTTCACACAGACGTTTCTTTTCCAAAAAATGATTCTTTTTTTGAACTTAAAACTCCTGACAATCAAGCTTTAAAAGAGTTTTATCAAGAAATGAGGTTTTTAACTTTAATCAAAGAGTTGGATACTGAAGATAAAAAAGAAGTTCAAGATTCACAAGAACCAGTTGATTACAAACTAATAAATAGCGAGCAAGAACTCTTAACACTCATTTCTTATTTAGAAAAATTTTCACAGATTTCAATCGACACAGAAACCACATTTAATCACCCACTTTTAGCTAAACTAGTTGGTGTAGGTTTTTGTGCAGAAGTTGGGAAAGCTTTTTATGTTCCATTTAACGGAAGTATCAACCCTGAGTTTATTAAAAAAAGTTTATCACCTCTTTTAGAGAGTGAAAAAATTGGATTTATTGGTCAGAATATAAAATTTGACCTTCATGTGTTAAGACAACATGGATTAAAAGTTAAAAATCTTAGCTTTGACACTATGATTGCCTCTTATCTAATCAATCCACAAAACAGAAGACACAATCTAGATCAGCTTTGCTTAGAGCACTTTGAAAAGAAAAAAATCCCTATTTCAAGTTTAGTTGGAGAAAAGAAGAAAAAGATTTCTATGGAAGATGTCAACTTAGAAAAGATCTCCGAATACTGCTCAGAAGATGTTGACTATACTCTCAGACTAAAAAATTTCTTTGAAAAACAGTTAGAAGAAAAAAAACTCGATAAGGTTTTTTATGACATTGAACTTCCATTAGTTCCTGTCCTACAAAAGATGGAAAGAAAAGGGATTTATCTAGATACAGAAAAACTTAGAGAAATGTCTAAAGCTCTTATTCAAGAACTAAAAATTCTTGAAGAAGCAATACATAAAGAAGCTGGAATGACCTTTAACATTAAGTCCCCTAAGCAACTATCAGAAGTTTTATATACTCATTTAGGGCTAACTCCCTCTAGAAAAAAAGGCGCAACGGGATCAACCGCTGCAAGCGTTTTAGAAGAGCTTGCTGAGCAAGCTCCTATTGTAGATAAGATTTTAGAATATAGAGGACTTGAAAAGCTACGTTCTACCTATACTGAAACTTTAATTGACCAAGTCAACCCTAATACACAAAGAATTCACTGCACATTTAATCAATCTGTTGCTGCAACTGGAAGACTGTCTTGTCAAGATCCAAACCTACAAAATATTCCTATAAGAACAGATCGTGGCAGAAAAATTAGAGAAGGCTTTAAACCCCAAAAACCTGGCTGGGTGTTTATGTCTTTTGATTACTCACAAATAGAGTTAAGACTTCTGGCACACTTTAGCAATGATCCAAACCTAGTTAACGCCTTTAAACATGGAAACGATATCCACAGCCATACAGCCAGCTTAGTTTTTGATGTTCCAATTGAACAAGTAACAAAAACAATGCGCTACCAAGCTAAAACTGTGAACTTTGGCATTCTTTACGGACAAAGCTCTTTTGGACTATCAAAACAACTTGGAATTTCAAAAAAAGAAGCTAAATCATTCATTGAAAAATATTTTGATCAATACCAAAACGTTGATGCATTTTTTAAATCTTGTATAGAACAAGCTCAAACAAAAGGGTTTGTTTCTACAATTATGGGTAGAACAAGACCAATTCCAGAGATTAACAATCGAAATATTATGATAAAAAATGCAGCGGAAAGACTTGCGATTAACACTCCTTTACAAGGATCAAATGCTGATATCATTAAAACAGCTATGATTGAAATCGAAAAAGAAATTCAAAAGAAAAACTATAAAGGATATTCCATTTTACAAATCCACGATGAACTTTTATTCGAAGTTCCTGAAGATGAGGTAGAAGCGTTTAAAAAGTTTGTAAAAGAAAAAATGGAAAATGTTATCGAACTAAAAGTTCCACTAGTTGTTGACATAGCAGTTGGAAAAAATTGGGGAGAATGTTAATTTTAAAAAAAATCGCGGTAACTGGCTGTATTGGGTCGGGTAAAACGACTGTTTGCTCTTATCTAAAAGATCAAAATTTTTATTTGTGTGATGCAGATAAGATTGGACATGATCTACTCAACAAAAACAATGAAAAAATTATTGATTTGTTTGGAAATGAAGTAGTTAAAGATGGCCAAATAGACAGAAAAATACTAGCCACAAAGGTTTTTAACAATAAAGACAAATTAAAATCTTTAGAAGAACTTCTTCACCCTCAAATTCTAAGGGAAATTGAAAAACAATATGAGACAGTTAAAAGCGACAACTATCGTTATTTCCTTGTTGACATTGCCCTATTATTTGAGATGAAACATCAAGCGTTTTATGACTGGATCATTATGATTGAAACGACCAAAGACAATGGAAAAAAACGCTTTATAGAAAAGGGATTTGCAAGTGAGGATTTTGAGAAAAGAACGGCAAATTTTTTATCAAAAGATATGAAAAAAACCCACTTTGTAATAGAAAATAACAAAACAATTAAAGATCTATACCAACAAGTTGATAGTGTGATAGATCAAATAGATTCAAAAAACTAAACAAAAAATTATAACGTATGGAACAAGACGATCAGGATATGGATAACCCAACAAAAAAGCCCCCAAAAAAAGATAAAAAAGATTTATTAACTCCCCCAAAAACAAATTTCGAAAAGCAAACTCCCCCAGAGCCAACCGGACCGATAAACAAAACGAAAATTGCTGACCTACAACGCATGGACATCAAAGGCTTGCAAGCCCTTGCCAAAAGCCTTGAGATCAAAAACATTGGAGCTATGTCTAAATCCCAAATTGTTTTTGAAGTTGTTAAAGCTTTATCTGCTAAACCTAATGAAGTTTTATACGGAGAAGGTGTTCTACAAATTCTTCCTGATGGATTTGGTTTTTTACGTTCACCTAACTACAATTACCTATCTTCTGCAGAAGATATTTATGTCTCTCCTGCTCAAATCCGTAGATTTGGTCTTAGAAAAGGAGATACTTTATACGGAACTATCCGTTCTCCAAAAGAAAAAGAGAAGTACTTTGCTCTACTAAAAGTAGAAAGAATCAACGGAAAAACTCCAGAGCAGTTAAAAGATCGTATTCTTTTTGAAAACTTAACTCCTTTATATGCAAAAGATCGTCTTGTAATGGAGACAACAAAAGATAAACTTTCTATGAGAGTATTAGACCTTGCTTCTCCTATTGGTAAAGGGCAAAGAGCAATGATCGTAGCTCCTCCTAAATCAGGAAAAACAGTTCTACTACAAGATATTAGTAACGCTATCGTTACTAACAATCCTGAGATCTGTTTGATTGTTCTTCTTATTGGTGAGCGTCCTGAAGAGGTAACCGATATGATTCATAGAGGTAAAGGAGAGGTAATCTCTTCTACTTTTGATGAACCACCTGAAAGACACGTACAAATTGCTGAAATGGCAATTGAAAAAGCTAGAAGACTTGTTGAATCTGGACAAGATGTTGTTATTCTTCTTGATTCATTAACAAGACTTGCAAGAGCCTACAACACCGTTCAACCCCACTCTGGTAAGATCTTAACAGGTGGTATTGATGCAAATGCTCTACACAAACCAAAAAGATTTTTTGGTGCTGCAAGAAACATCGAAAACGGAGCTTCATTAACAATTATAGCTACCGCTCTTATAGATACAGGATCTAAAATGGATGAAGTGATCTTTGAGGAATTCAAAGGTACTGGTAACTTGGAACTTGTATTAGACCGTAGACTTGCTGATAGAAGAATCTATCCAGCAATCGATGTAATTAAAAGTGGTACTCGTAGAGAAGATCTTCTATTCCATCCGAATGAATTAGAAATGATTTATAGAATGCGTAAAGGGATTGCAGACCTGACACCTGTTGACGCGATGAACCTATTGCTAAACAGAATGAAAAAAACCAGCAGTAATGCAGAATTTCTTTTGTCTTTGAAGGAATAATTTGGCACAATAAAAAGATAAATGTGAGGTAAAGTATGCGTTTTATCTATTCACTTGTTATCACTCTTTTTTTTGGATCAATACTCTTTTATTTTTACCCAGAGTATAGAGACAATGCTAAAGATCTTTTCAGTTACCAAAAACTGCAGACACTGGAAATCAGACACACTGCTGAAAAGATCATGGAAAAGCACAAAAGGTCTTTATTAAAAGACTCTGAGCACAGCTTTTTAGAGCCAAAACTAGAGTTTCATCCCTATCTTTTTATGGATGTTAAGTATAACTACAAGGAAAACCAGACAAAAGAAGGGGTTATTCTTTGGAGTCTAGTCGATGGTGAGATGGTTATAGATGCAAATTCTTGGGAACAAACTCATGGATTTACTGACTGCATCAACGCAAATACTTCGAAAGATGAGTTTAGAATCATCAACGCTCTATCTTCTAGAGGCGGTTCTATGGAAAAAGAGCGCCTTGTTAAAGAATTAAATATTGATGATTCTAAGTTTAGTTTTCTTGTAGATTCTTGCAGAAAGAAAAACTTGGTAGTGGATAACAAAGCGCAGCTAAGGCTACACTTACAAAACCCAAAGCTTGGTGTTGATCCTGAAACTAGAATCGATCAGTGGCTTGTAACAAAGCCTGCAAAAAATGCTATCCGCATTCCTCGTAAGTTCCGTGTTCCACAAATTGAAAATACCGCTAAGTCAGCCTTTGGTGACAATAATTTCGCTATTCGCAAAAGTAAGGAAATTTATCTTCCAGTATATTCTATCATTGTTCAAAATCCTGATGGATCACAGATGACTACTTATTGGAATGCCCTAAATGGGAAACAGATTAACAAAAATTTTCATGAACCGTGATTGAGTTTGAACTTTAATCCTAATTCACTAACATGTCATGAAAATAATAAACAGTTTGTATGTTTGAAATCTCAACTCCTAAAAAAAGTTTGCAAAGCATTAAGTCTTTAGATATTCGTCCTATTTTTGACTATACCGTTGCATCTGAAAAATTAAACTCTCACATCCATTTAATTGAAAAAACACTACAAAAAATCTTACCGAACGAAGTTTTATCAAAAGATAGAACACAGATCATGCAATGGATGCAAAATTCATTACCTTTTTTAAAATGGACAGAGTGTAAACATACTCCTGATTGCTTGACTATCTATCTTCTTTCTTATCCTCTAAAAGAGATCAAAACGCAGAACTTTTTTGTAGATCTTCTTAAAAGATGGCTCATACCTGAAAAAGAAATTGATATACTTTCTCAATGGAGCATGAGTTTTCAACATGCTGATGATGTTGATACTGTATTTTTTGTAGCAGAAGTCAATATTCTAGTTGAGTCAGGGCAAGACCTAGCTACAATGCAAAAAAATCTTCCATTGATCGCTAAAGAGTTAATATCAGGAATTCAATCTTGGAAATACGCAAAATACATTCTAGAAACAAAAAACCTTCTCTACGATAGAAAAGTTTCTTTAACAAACCAGGATCTTATAAGACTTGTTCAAAAATGGCCTGAATCTATGGATTTTTCTGTTTTTTCAGAAATCAATAGATTTTTAGCTTTAACAAGTGAAGCTTTTAGAGAGCAACGCCCTTATCGTCACATAACAAGGCTTGCTTGTTCATTATACCTTTTGAGAAAAAACCTAAGGCGTTGGTTAACTTCTTTTCCTGAAAAAAGACATTTATACATTCGTTTTTTGCCTACAACCTTGTCATTTACATTTGGAGATAAACCTGTATTAGGCCTTGTAGTTGGATTAAACCTATTCGACCAACATGAATTTTTTAATGAAAAGCATATTGTTTCAGGTGTTCAAAAGTTTATTCCAAAAGCACAAGCTGTAAAAAACACTTTCTACTCATACCAAGAGTCTAAAGACAATATTAGAACTATTTATTTTGAAATTGAAAAAAGTGATGGTTCAAAGTTCACTATTAATGAAATTGCTCTTTTGAAAAAAAACTTAACTGATGAGTTAAAAGGACATATTGAAAGACTGATCCCAGCTGTTTTTGTTACAAGAAACGAAGAAGAGATCATGAAAAGTATTTTAATCTTAAGTCAAGAACTTAAATACGTTTCAGATCTACCTCAAGTAAGCATTACTTTTGATTATCAGTCTGTTGAAAACCTTACTTTTAGTGTTGTTTTAGTACGGATTTGGAAAGCTAAAGCAGAACCCGTTGAAAAAGTACTAAAAAACTACCAAGAAGATTTAAATATCACCTTAGAAAGAACACAAACCATTGGTTTTTTAAGAAAAAAATATCCAAAAGAAGCCAATGTATTTAGATTAAAGCTTAAGAAAAACGAGTCTTTCATCCGTAAAGATTCTTCAGTTAACCTTATACTTGCAAGAAAAAAGGTGCTATCTATCTTAAATGGTGCCTTTGGTGAAGTTCGTGATTTTAATGGAGGAATGCTATTAAAACAGGGTGAAGCTTTTTCAAAACTGAAAAAGCTTGTTTCCAATATCCCATCAATGCACAAAGATCTTCTAGAAACCTTTTTTTACTCTATAAACCCTATTGAACTGCAAACGCGACTTGATACAAGATTGCTAAAAACATTTTCTTCATTGTTTTTAGATCAATTAAACAAAGATTTCAAAAAAAGAGACAACTATCTATTCGACCTAAAAGAAAATAAAAAGAACCTAATGGTAATGATCAGAGCTTATGATCCTATCATCCGTGAAGAGATCTTACAAGCACTTGGAGAAGAGAAGTTTTCAACAATTTCAACACAAGTAAACCATCAAGGGCTTTATTCCCTTGGATTCATTTTTGAAACTGCTGATGAAAACAAACGTAAACGATATTTAAAAACGTTTAAGCAAGCCATTAATTCTGCACTAAATAAAATTAAGTCTTATCAGAAAGTACGCCAACATTGCTTGCTTTTCCCTATCTCGTTAGACCCTAGATTAGGAGGAGACGAAAACTCTAAGCTCTTTATTAAATACCTTTTTGAAGGTTTGATGACCAAAGACGAAAATGAGCAGTTAAAGCTAGGTATTGCAAAATCTTATCAAATATCAAAAGACAAGAAAACGTATACCTTTAATCTTAGAGATGCCTATTGGTCAAATGGTGAAAAAGTTTGCGCATATGATTTTGAATATGCATGGAAAAAAACCTTAGACCCAAACTTTACTACATCTTTTACATTTGTATTCTATTCTATTAAAAATGCTCGCGAAGCAAAAAAAGGACTTGTTCCATTAAGTAAAGTAGGGGTTAAAGCGATCGATGATTTAACCTTAGAAGTAGAACTTGCTTATCCTGCAAAATACTTTTTAGAGCTTATTTCACTTCCTTTGTTCTCCCCTATTAATCACAAAGTTGATAAAAATCATCCAAACTGGGCAAATCATGAAGGAAGTAGTTTTGTTTGTAATGGTCCTTATACATTAGACAATGTAAACCACAACAGCTACAGCCTTAAAAAGAACCCCAAGTATTGGAATTCCTCTTCTATAATTACCAAAGAAATACAGATGTTAAAAGCAAATCATTCTGAAGCTTTAAACATGTTTCTTAATAAAGAATTAGACACTCTCAATACTTCAAAGCAGCTGATTAAAGATGTTTCATCTATTAAAAATTCCGATATCATTACCCAACAAAATCAAACAAAGCCATTAGAATTCCTTTTTTACAATACAAATAGCTTTCTGTTTCACAACAAAAACATTCGAAAAGCACTAAGCTATTCAATTGATAGATCACTTTTATCAAGTAATAAGTCTTTAGCTTCTGAAGCTATATTTCGTATTTTTGAAAATGAAAAAGAAAAAAGCTTATTCAAAGAAGACCTTAAAAAAGCACAATATTACTTTGCTAAAGGCCTTGAAGAACTAAATTTAGAAAAAAATCATATTCCTATTTTAACGCTTATCTATTCACAATCACCTGAAAGAAAAAAAGTTGCTGAGATATTAAAAAAGAAATGGAAAGAAGCTTTAGGAATTGAGTGTAGAATTGAAGGATATGAATGGAAAACCATGTTTAGAAAACTCACCACTTCTGAGTACCATTTTGCACTTGTTAATTGGGTTTCTGCAATAGAAGATCCAATCTACACATTGAATTGGTTTAGATATAAAGACGATTTACTAAATTTCTCAAACTGGGAATCAAAAGATTTCCAAAAAACCTTATCTCTAGCTGACCATCAAGTAAACTCACAAAAAAGAAAGTCTTTGCTCTATGAAGCAGAAAATATTCTGCTAGAAGAACTGCCAGCAATTCCATTATTTGCAGAAGTAGGACAACTCTCATTGAAGAGAAAAAAATAATTTTTTTCTCTTTACACAAATACCATTTTTGGTATTATCCTGATTATCATTTTCAAGCAAGCGGCTTGAAAAAGAGATAATTTTCTGAAAATGCAAAACTTAGGCTAGCCTATGGGTACATTAAGTGTTGATGTTTTAAGTGTTGATACACTTTTAGAAGAAGTAAAAAAACATCCAAGTTACAGACCAGAAATTAACAGCACAGCTGAGGCAGTTTCTGCTCTAAAGGGATTTGCTCCTTACACATATATGATTAGAAAAGGTGTGGATTACTTAAGTTTTTACGTAAGTTATGTTACAAATCAGCATACAATAGGTTCTGAAGAATTTATAATCGATCCGGATAAGCTCCAATATCAATATTGGAACACAAGAGGTAGGGTTGAAAACATAAACCATCCTGATCCATATTTTATGAAATATTTTTCCGATTTAGATGATTTAATTTTTCTTGCGGCGCTAAAATGCGAAAGACACAAAGCTGAAACTATGGTTTAAGCTTTATCACAGAAGAGCTACGGGGTAAATTCTGAGAATGCCTGGCTGTTATCTTCAGCATTAAGCTCTTCTGTATAATTAGCAAACTGCGCAAGCTCTTTTCTAAATGTCATATTTACAGAACCAACCTTTCCATGACGGTTTTTAGCTACAATTAATTCTGCCATACCTGGCTTATCATATGGATCGTAATATTCTCTTCTAAGCAAGAACATTACAAGGTCAGAATCTTGTTCGATAGATCCACTTTCTCTTAAGTCACTCATCATTGGTCTATGGCCTGGTCTTTCTTCTACTTTCCTTGAAAGTTGTGAAAGACATAAAATTGGAACATTAAGCTCACGAGCTAAATTTTTCAACATTCTGGATATTTCAGAAATCTCAACTTGTCTATTTTCAGAACCACGATTTGCACCTGAACCTGACAATAGCTGAAGATAATCAATTACAATAAACCCAATATCATAAATTTCTTTTAGTCTTCTTGCTCGAGCACAAAGATCTGTAACTTTTAAACCAGGCTGGTCATCAATAATCATTGTATGCTTTTGCATTTTAGAAACTGCTCCTACCACCTTCTGATACTCTAAGCCATTTATATCTCCTGACTTAATTTTCTCAGATTCAATTTCAGCCTGACTACAGATAATACGATGTACAAGTTGCTCAGCACTCATCTCTAAAGAAAACACTGCAACAGGCACTTCATTTTTAAAAGAAATATTTTCAGCGAGATTAATAGCCAAAGCTGTCTTACCCATAGCAGGCCTTGCTGCTAATATCATTAAGTTAGAAGGGTTAAAACCATCAATCATACTATCTAAATCAGTAAAATGAGTAGGCATTCCCATCACTTTTATGCCGTCAGCACCTAGCTCTTGAAATTTTTCTTGTCTGTTTTGTAAATCTGTAAGGTAAGGAAGCTTTGCTTCAGCTTTTTCACCAGATAAGACTTGTTGTATCGTGATCCCTTCACTTTGAGATCTAGCCTGAGATATTTTGAAAAATAGACTTTGAGCATGATCTAGTAAGGTAAAAACATCATCCGGCACTTTTAATGCATCTTTTTCAATTTCTTGAGATGCTTGAATCATTTTTCTTAAAATAGATTTATCTTTAATAAGTTGAACATACTCTTCAATATATGCAGAAGTTCCCACATACTGAATTAAAGATGTTAAGTAAGGTATCCCTCCAACATCATCAAGCTTATTAAGTCTTTTTAACTCTTCAGAAACAAGATGAATATCTACCGGCTTATCTTGAAAGTAAAAACCTTTTAATACTTCAAATAAAATTTTATGCTCGGAAAAATAAAAATCATCAGGCTCTAGTGCTTCTGCACCAGAAGTTAAACTCGAGTGATTACTCAGCATACAACCAAGCACCATCATCTCTGATTCTTTTGAGTGGGGAGCTGTTTTAATCTCAATTTTTTCTTTTGCCATGATGAACACCTATTTTTTTAGTAGGATAGCAAAAAGTTGACAATGAACAAAAGAAAAATTCGGAAAGAGAGGGATTCGAACCCTCGGTACCCGTTAGGATACGCGTCCTTAGCAGGGACGTGCCTTCGGCCACTCAGCCATCTTTCCAAAAAAACTAATACTTAAATTGTAGAGAATTGATGGGTAAAAGACAACTATTTAATGATATTGCAGCATAAAGAACATTCGTTTAAAATCGATATGCAGTAAAGATACATCTTATCTAAATGAGCAAAGTATTACTGTTAATAAATTTCTGTTTTTTACTGCTTTTTAGTAGCTGTAATTTGAAGGATTCTCCTCATAGAAGTCCTGATACCTTAGAGCTTTGCGCTAGTACTGATCCATTATCTTTTGATCCTAGAATTGCCGGAGACGGAAACTCTCAAGCTATATTACATTTATTATTTGAGGGATTAACCCGTATTGAGCCAGATGGTAAAGCCTATCCTGCAATTGCTGAAGAGATTACTGTTTCAAAAGACCGGTTAACCTACACTTTTTATTTAAAGAGAACTCACTGGTCAAATGGAGAACCTCTTACAGCTTATGATTTTGAAAACTCATGGAAAAAAGCTATCTCTTTAGACTTTATGTCTAAGTTTTGTTACCCCTTTTACATTATAAAAAACGTAAAAAAATATAGAAGCTCTCTTTGCTCCATTCAAGATGTTGGAATTAAAGCTAAATCCAAAGAGATCTTAGAAGTTAAATTAGAAAATCCAGCTCCTTATTTCTTAGAGCTTATTGCCAATCCAGTTTTTTCGCCTGTTCATCCTAACATGAACAAAAAAAGTTTTGAGTGGTCTTTTTCTTCAGATTTTATTTGTAATGGTCCATTCAAACTAAAAAACTGGCACTTTAAAAAAGAGTTCACCCTTACAAAAAACCCTCTTTACTGGAACTCAAGGAATGTCAACTTAAATAGAATTAACCTTACAATCATTCCCAACAACAACACAGCCCTACTCATGTTTGAAAGAGGAGATATTGACTGGATAGGTACACCTTTATCTTCTGTACCAGTTGACTCATTACCGGATTTAAAATCATCAAATCGACTTCATATAAGACCCCCTTGTTCTGTTTATTTATATATTTGTAATACCAAGATATTCCCCTTTAATAATCCGAAGTTAAGAAAGGCATTATCTACTGCGATAAACCGTAAAGACATTGTTGAAAATTTTTTGGAAGGAAATGAAATACCCGCTCTTTCTATCCTACCCCCAAACCTTTCTTTACAACAACAAGACGTCTTTAAAGATCATGATGTTAAGGTTGCAAATGATTGCTTAATGCAGGCATTAAATGAACTTAATATCTCAAAAGAAAAATTACCTGAAATCTGTTTAATCAATAATGAAAGAGATAAAATTATCCCACAAATTATTCAAGAGCAGTGGCACTCAAGTCTTGGTATTAAAGCTAAAACACAAACTCTTGACTGGCATAGCTGCTTAAAAAAGCTGATGGATAATGATTTTCAGTTAATCGGTTTATTTTGGGAATCTTGGATTAGCGATCCAATCTATAATTTAAGATACAATGAGATACTTCAAAAAGAAATAGACCCTCAAATCACTCAACTGTTGTCTCTTTCTGATTATGAGCCAAATATACAAAAAAGAAATCAGTATTTGCGTGAAGCGGAATTTTTACTGATGGATAATATGTATATTATACCGATTTATTACTGCACAGATTTTAGTATAAAGAAAAACTATGTAAAAGGAATCTACTTTACCCCTCTTGGCAATCCCGATTTTACCTATGCACGCGTTGAAACTGATTTGAATTAATTTTTCTCAATTAGTATAATTTCTAAGATTAAATTTTATTTAGCGTATGAAAGCTTTCTCAATTTTTCTATTATTACTCTGTTGTTCATGTTCCAACAAAGAGACAAAAGTAAACCAAACAATAAAACTTCCTTCTTCTATTGATCCTATTTCTTTTGATCCTAGAATTGCAGGAGACTCTAACTCTCAAGCAACTCTACGTCTAGTATATGAAGGCTTAACTCGCATTGAACCAGATGGTAAACCTCACCTTGCAGTAGCATCTAATGTTGAAATCTCAGAAGATAAAAAAGTATATACTTTTAAACTTAAAGATACTTTTTGGTCTGATGGATCTCCTTTAACAGCCTATGACTTTGAAAGATCTTGGAAACAAGCTGTATCTTTAGATTTTCCTACTAAATATTCTTATGCTTTTTTTTGTATAGAAGGTGTTAAAGCTTATAGAAATAAAAAAATCTCAATCGAAAAGATAGGCATTAAAGCACTAGATCAAACCACTCTTGAAATTCGCCTATCAAATCCTATTCATTATTTTTTAGAACTTTTAGCAAACCCTGTTTTTTCTCCTGTACATCCAAACTACAACACCTTTGTCTCTAATGGACCCTATAGACTTGTGCGTTGGGTATTCAAAAACAAGCTTATTCTTAAAAAAAACCCCTACTATTGGAATGATAGTAATGTTTGCTTAAACACAATCGAAATCAATGTCGTAAAAAATGCTCATACTGCAAACCTTCTTTATGAAAATGATGAACTTGATTGGACAGGAGAACCATTACAAAAACTCCCCATAGACACTATTCAACATTGGAAAGATCAAAAAGAGCTATGCATCAGACCTCCAAACCCTGTGAAGATGGTTGTTTGTAATACTGAAAATAATTTAATGAGTAATGAAAAAATACGAAGAGCACTAGCGATTTCTATTGATCGTAAAGATATCACAGAACATTTTTTAGAAGGAAATGAGATTCCAGCTCACTCTGTTTTACCTCCGCATTTAACCCTACAAGAAAAAGCTTTATTTAATGACAAAGAAATCGAAGAAGCAAAAAGACTATTACATGAGGGCCTTAGTGAATTAAACATTGATATAAACACTATTGGACCTATCATGTTTATTCACTCAAATACAAATCAAAAGCTTCCTCAAATTCTACAAGAGCAATGGAAGGAAAATCTTGAGATAAATGTTAAACTTCTCTGTATGGATTGGCCTAGCTGTTTAAAAAAGTATAAGAGCAAAGATTTTCAAATTATGCTTTTCGGTTGGGAATCATGGATAAACGATCCTATATACAATCTAAGACTCAATGAACTTTTAGACCAAAAAATTGATACAGAAATTGAAGATCTTTTATCAGCTTCTGACAAAGAAACTGATTCTATAAAAAGGCTCAACCTTTTGAGGGAAAGCGAAAAAAGATTAGTTGATAAGATGTATGTAATTCCAATTTATTTTGGAACAAGGTTTTATCTTCAAAAACCTTATGTAAAGGGAGTGTATTACACTCCCTTAGATTATCCAGATTTCACCTATGTTTCTGTCGACCATTCTAAGAGTTAGACGAGACAGATGCACTTGAATTTTGGTCTTCTGATTCAGTAGCTTTCTTTTTAAGCCCCTCTACTATCATCTTTTCAAGTTTCTTATAGTTGTCAGTATCTTTAAACATATGAAATAAATTATTACCTGCAATTAAACCACAGGAAATACCAAAAAAGGCGTTATCTAAAATTGTATTCCCTAAATATAAATTCAATGTTGCCAAAATAGTTAGCGCTATTTGCGAGGCATAATTTCTTTCTTTTGTATGACCAAGTAACTCACCTTCTTGTAAAGACTTAAATGTAATCAAAGAGTATGAGGTTGAAGCTACAAAACCAATTACTAAACCCAGAGTAAAAATAAGCGGGCTATACCAAAAGTTAATAAAGCAAGCTACTGCAAAAAAACCTTTTGCTATCCCCTGATGGTTTTCTTTTACAAAGGTAAGAAACTCTCTAATGTTTTTATTATTTTCAGCTTTTTCCTCTAGCTTTGCTTTAGCTTTTGTATAAATCGCGGTAACAGGAATTGAACCAAGGTGGCCTATATGCCCAAATAGTTCTCCAAAGAAATTCCCTAAACTTTCCGATGCTGTTTTAGTTTGTTCAACTTGTGCTTTTGAAATAGTTGTCATATAAACTCCTTTTCGACGATTTTTATTAGGAAAAAGATCGTAAGGGTTTTAGGAATTTATTGATAGAGTTATTAAAATAGAAATTACTTTAATGAAAAAATAGTTGATTTGGTTTTTTTAAATTTATGACATAGAATCTTTTTTTGAAAACGGCACCAAATCCCTCAAATTATTTTTAATCTAAGATGATATCTTTTGACATTCCTTTACAATTTATGTGAATTTAGTTAAAATCTCCTCTATATTGGATCAGTAAATCACAAGAGATACTATGTCATCAGTAAAGAAAAAGCGCAGAGCGAAAATCGCTAAGCACAAAAGAAACAAAAGACGTCGCAAAGACCGTCATAAGAAAAAATAATTTTTTATGTGGGAACATCCTACGTCCTTTGATGTTATTGTGATCGGCGCGGGCCATGCTGGCGCCGAAGCTGCACATGCTTCTGCAAAAATGGGAGCTAATACGCTCCTACTTACCATGAATCCAGACACTATCGGCAAAATGAGTTGTAACCCAGCAACTGGGGGTACAGCCAAGGGTCATATTGTTAGAGAGATCGACGCTCTTGGTGGAATCATGGGAACTGTATCGGATCGAACATCGATACAATCAAGAATGTTAAATGCATCAAAAGGGCCTGCAGTTCAATCTCCAAGAGCTCAAAACGATAAAATTGCTTATCAAAATGAAGTTAGATGGGTACTTGAAAATACTGAAAATTTGAGTATTCAACAAGGAACTGTCAATCGATTTCAAATTAAAAATGGCAAAATTGAAGGTGTTTTTACACAAGATAACATTTTCTTTAAAACTAAGAGTGTTATCTTATGTTCAGGAACCTTTATGCAAGGAATGATCCACATAGGTCAAAACCAACACTCTGGTGGTAGATGTGGAGATAAGGCTTCTGTAATTTCAGAAAACCTTAAAGAGCTTGGTTTTTCTTTTGGAAGATTAAAAACAGGCACCCCTCCAAGAGTTGACAGCAGATCAATTGATTTTTCTAAAACGGAAGAGCAAAAAGGTGATGAAAATGTGTTTTTCTCATTTGATCCACCTGAAAGAAGGCTTAAACAAGTTAGTTGTTTTATAACTTATACTAATAGCAAGACTCATCAGATCATTGAAGACAATCTAAAATACTCTCCTTTGTATCAAGGAGTGATCACAGGAGTTGGGCCAAGGTATTGTCCTTCTATTGAAGATAAGATTGTAAGATTTTCTGACAAACCAAGACATCAAATTTTCCTAGAGCCAGAAGGACTTTCAACTAATGAAATCTATGTAAATGGAATTTCTACATCACTTCCAATTGAAGCTCAGTATCAATTTTTAAGAACCATTGAAGGTCTAGAAAATGCACGCATGGTTCGCCCTGCTTATGCAATTGAATATGATTTTGCAACTTCTTACCAAGTTTATCCAACTTTAGAAACAAAGAAAATTGAAGGTTTGTATTTTGCAGGTCAAATCAATGCAACAACAGGCTACGAAGAAGCGGCTGCCCAAGGACTAATCGCAGGAATTAACGCTGCATTAAAAGTTCAAAAGAGAAAGCCTTTTATCTTATCTAGAAAAGAAGCTTACATAGGCGTGTTAATTGATGATCTAATTACAAAAGATCACACAGAACCTTATCGTATGTTCACTTCTAGAGCAGAACATCGTTTGCTTTTAAGACATGATACTGCAGACCTAAGACTAAGCCCATATGGCTATGAATTTGGACTTATCTCTAAAGAGAGATATGAAAGAGTATTAAAGAAAAGTAAAACGATAGATGAGCAAGTTGAACTTTTTACAAAAACAACAGTAAAGCACGAAGAAAAACACCTTCCTTTATCAAAACTTTTATGTAGACATAACATCAACTACGAATACCTTTTAGAAAGTTATCCTGATAAAGTTCTAGATTTTGGAAAAGAAACAAATAGACAAATTGAGTTAAAACTTAAGTATAGCGGATATATGCACAGAGAAGAGATTCAAGCAAGTAAGCTTACTCAATTAGAAAAGGTTTTAGTTCCAAAGGGTTTTGATTTTAGTAATGTTGTTGGACTAAGAAACGAAGCAAGAGAAAAGCTTATCAAATTCACACCGCACAACCTTGCTTCAGCATCTAAAATTACAGGGATTACTCCTGCAGATTTATCCGTACTAATGGTAGCTTTAAAATAATGCATATTCAGTTATTAGAGCTTGAAAACACTCCTATTTATAAACAACTTCAACTTGAAGAAGCTCTTTTGCGCTCTACTGACCAGAACTATTGCATTATTAACAAAGGCTCTCCCCCATCTATCGTTATGGGTATTTCAGCAAAGATAGACGATGTTCTTTGTAGAAACTCTTTAAAAAACAAAGATATTCCCATCATTAAAAGATTTTCTGGTGGAGGAACTGTTATTGTTGATACAGATACAATTTTTGTCTCTTTTATCTTTCATAAAAGCTTACTAAATATCCCTCTATATCCAGAACCAATTATGAGGTGGTCAGGAGACTTTTACAAAAAGGCTTTAGAACTTGAAGAATTTAACCTTAGAGAAAATGACTATGTAATTGGAAACAAAAAATGTGGGGGAAATGCTCAGTACATTCAAAAAGATCGCTTTGTTCATCACACAACCTTTTTATGGGATTTTGTAAAAGAAAACATGAACCATTTAAAATATCCTAAAAAAGTTCCTTCTTACAGAAACAAAAGAAATCACCACGATTTTTTATGCACTTTAAAAAGTCATTTTTCTAAAGACGATTTTATTACTCAAATTAAAGCAAAGTTACAAAATGAATTTACTGTTTCAAATATTAACCTTGAAACTGTTTCTCAATCACTTTTAAACCCTCATCGTAAAGCAACACAAACTCTTAGTTTATAATTAACATCAGCTTTCCTAATACTTATTTTAATTAAATTCACAGTTGTTTTTTTACTAAAATTGCATTAGCATTTTTCTCTTCAATTATAACAAGGAAAATGAAATGACAAATATAAAACCAATAGGAACCCCAGATAATCCTTTCATTCACCACCATCATATTGTTGAAGGAAAAGAACAACAAAAGAAAAATAGTTCTAAGATATATTCTTTAATAAAAGCAGCAGTCATGATGTATACAGGTTATAAATGTTATCATCTATGTAAAGGTAAGATAAAACTTCCTAAAGAACTTCCAGCAAATATCAAAAACTCTATTAATTCTGCTAAAAAAGCTTTTTCGAATTTATCTATTAATCTTCCAGAAAGTATAGAAACAACATCACCAGTAAATACTGAGTTGAGCCCTGGCTTACAAAATGCTTATGATGCTTTAGCAAACTTAGACTACACACCAATTGAAGATATCCCTACACCAATTTTACCAGAAGTTGTAAACACAACTGAAGTTTTTGAACAAGGACCTGGAATCATAGATTTTATCAGCCACTTTGCTTCTACTTCTGCTCAACAAGTTAAAGATGCGTTAACATTTGGAGCTATTACTAGCTTAATGTCAATGGGCATAGGACTTAAGGGATAAAAAAAAACCTACTTGATGGGAAGGTGTCAACGCTGTCAACCAGTTTAGTTTAAGTGGTGCCACTTCCCAAAAAGACCTAAGGCCAGTCTGGCGTTGTAACTCCCTAAATTGATTATCGTTGAAAGCCAGTAAACACCCAGCTATCCCATCAAGTAGGTAAATCTTAATGCTATTTTAACAAATTATTGTTTTTTTGCATCGGATAAACTGAAAAAATCTTTCATTGCCTGTTTTGTGGCCTCTCTTCCTATAAGAGAAATGGATTCTGTTAAAGGAATTCCTTTAGGGCATACCTCTCTACAGTTCTGAGCATTTCCACAATCACCAACACCACCTTCTTCAAGCATAGGTTTTAACCTTTCACTTTTTTCACTAGCTCCGTTTGGATGACCATTAAAAAGTCTTACCTGCGAAATGGGTGCTGGACCCATAAACTTAGATTTTTCATTTACTTGTGGACATCCTTCAGAGCAACACCCACAAGTCATACAGGTTGAAAGCACATATAAAGCTTCTTGAACATCTGGATTGACTTTTGGTCCTTGGCCTTGTTCAAAGCTTCCATCAATTGATACCCAGCCTCTTATTTTTTTAAGGTTTTCAAACATACTTGTTCTATCAACAACAAGGTCTCTTATCAAAGGAAATTTCGTGAAAGGAGCTAAAACAATAGTTGTTTGGTCAGCACCTTCAAAAAATGGTTCAATTAAACAAGTACAAGCTTGCCTTGGTCTACCATTTACTAACATAGAACAAGAACCACAAACTTCTTCTAGGCATCCTTGTTCCCAAGCAACTGGAGTTGTCTTTTCTCCTTTTTTATTTACTGGTTTTTTTTGGATTTCCATTAAGGCAGAAATCACATTTGCACCAGGAGAAAATTCTAATTCAAACTCCTCAAAATATTGTTTTTCAGAAGTTCCACGTAAGATCTTAAGAGTGTATAAACGTTTCATATTACAAAGGGAGTTTGATGTTTTTTGGAAAATTTTTAATTTCTGGCACCGATTTTTTAGCCACTATATAATTTCTTTTTACTGGGTCATAGTGACGCATGTCAACATCTTCATAAGAAATTTTAGGTTCTTGAGGATCATATTCTGCTATAGTTGTTTTTAAAAACTTTTCATCATCTCTATCATCAAAACCTTCTTTAAAATGAGCACCACGAAACTCATCTCTTAATAAAGCTCCTTTTGTAATTACTTCAGCAAGATCAATCATAGCTTCAAACTGATGAGCAAAAACATAAGTCTGATTTAATGTTTTTCCTTTATCACTTAGCTCTATGTTCTTATATCTTTGTTTGATCTCTTTAATTTTATCTAAAGTTTTTTGTAGGTCTTCATTATTTCTTTTTACCGTTACATGTTTAATCATCCAGTCTGCTAGTTCGTCATGAAGTAGATGAACATTTTCGCTACCAGTATTTTCTAAAAGTTCTTTTTGTCTTTTTTCTTCAACTTCTAAAGCTTTAGAAAAAATAGACTCATCCATTTCACAATTTTGTTTTTTTAGGCTGCTAAAATACTTTGGTATTTCAACTCCAGTAACAAGACCGGAATAAATACATGATAGCAAAGAGTTAGCCCCTAATCGGTTAGCTCCATGAAATTGATAATCAGATTCACCAATGTTAAAGCAACCTTGAATGTTTGTCATTTGCCTAAAACGAGCTTCTCTATCAGGATCATCTGCAGCTGGCCAATCAACCCAAGCTCCACCCATTGTATAGTGAACAGCAGGAAAGATTTTCATAGGGAGTTTTCTAGGATCTGTTCCAGTGAATTTTTCATAAATATCTAATACAGCTTCTAATTTATGCTGCTTTTCTCTTGGAAGATGAGATACATCTAAATAGACTTGATTCCCTCCATCTATTCCTAGACCAAGTTCGCAAATTCTTAAAATTTCTCTAGCTCCAATATCTCTTGGAACTAAATTTCCAAAACCAGGATACATCTCTTCTAAAAAGTACCAAGGCTCTCCAGTTTGTCCACAAGGATGCGAGCTACCATCAGGATACTCGATAGATTTGGAAGAGTCCCCATAAACCCAAACTCTCCCACCTTCTCCTCTAGAAGATTCTGAAATGAGTCTTAGCTTATCTTGACCAGGTATTGCTGTTGGATGAATTTGAATAAATTCACCATTCGCATATTTCATCCCCTGTTTGAATAATCTACCATTTGCCGCTCCAGTACAAAATGTTGAATTTGTAGACTTTTGGAAAATCACCCCACAGCCACCAGTTGCGATCACAACAGCATCTGCTTTTAAAACCTCTAAATTTAGATTGTAAATATCATGCATTACAATTCCACGAGCAATCCCATCATCATCTAAAACAAGTCTTAAAAACTCATGGTTTTCAAATTTTTCAACAAGTCCTTTTACTTCATACCTTCTTACTTGCTCATCTAATGTATATAAAAGCTGCTGACCTGTAGAAGCACCGCAAAAAGCAGTTCTATGATAAAGAGTTCCTCCAAATCTTCTAAAATCTAAAGTACCTTCAGGTGTTCTGTTAAAAGGACAACCAGCCCGATCTAACATGTTTAAAATTGAAGGTGCTGTCAAACACATTTCTAAAATAGGGGGTTGATTTGCTAAGAAATCACCTCCTTTAATTGTGTCAAAAGCATGAATCAAAGGAGAGTCGTCCTCATTTTTTTTGTTCACAGCAATATTGATTCCACCTTGAGCACATACAGAATGAGATCTTCTTACTTTTGTTAAGCAGACAAGCTTAACCTTAAGGCCTTCTTCCGCTAGTTTCATAGCGCTAGACAAACCAGCTAAACCACCACCAACAACAATTACTTCTTTAACTTCTTGCATGTTAGTACCTCAAATTCAACCAATAGGTTCCCCATACAGAGGCAAGACCTAAAAAGATTACAATTGCCATTAGTCCGGAACAAAAATGAACCATCGTATTCTGTGAGCGATTTGAAAGAATCATTCCCCAAGAAATCATAAACGTCCAAAGTCCGTTAAAACCATGAAAACCTGCTGCTAAAACAAAAATAGTATATAGGCCTATCATCCAAAAACTTTTGAATGTATTTCTTACATTCAATAAAAAAGCTGTTCCTGAATCAGGGCAAATAGCAATTACATCATCTTTGCTTAAATGATAAGAGGACAAAGTATTTGATAAACGCATCTTTTCAAATGATGATTGCTTTTGTTGCTTTCTTTCAAAAATAGATTCATCAAAAGCAATAGGTCCTGCACTTTCTAAGTTTAGAAGAACTTGTGGCTTACCAACATTTGGAGTAGAATTTTGAAGTCTATCAATCTTACATTCATCGTATAAATTTACATTAAGTCTCGGAGCAAGAGTATAAAGCCCTTCATCCATTTGAATTTTAGTAAGATAATAGTTTTTAGAACCAACTTTCACTTGTTCTGGATAATCAATAAATCTCATCTGAACTACATGAAGTATAATTCCAACTAAAAGAATCCAAGATGATAGTCTTTGCAATGTATAAGCCCGATTTCTTCCATATTCTTTTAACGAAGGCTTACTTCCATCTGAACTTCTTGAATTTGCTTTACCTGTAAGAGCATATTTAATACCTAAAACAGCATGAAAAACAATTGGTATACCTATAAAAGCGATTTCAATAAGTTTTAAAAAAGGAAGTGAATGAATCACATTAACAATTTTAATAAACTCTCTGCCATCATGCCCTATCCAAAGAGCTGCCTGAGCATTGGTCAATAGATGTTCGATAAGATAAATAACAATTGCAAAACCCATTAAGGAGTGAATTCTTTTCCAAATAAATGCACTTGGAACAACAGATGCTTGAGCAGACATAATAAAAACCTCTTGATACTTGTAACCTACCTTTGTAAAGCGAAAGTTTGATTTTATCAAGCAAGAAAAAGCTAGTGCATAAGAAAAACAAGAAGTATTTTCAAATGGAAAAAATTGTGTAGCATCTACCTTCTAAAAGAGGTTTAATTTAGATTTCAAAAAAGTTGACTGCATTTTGATATGTTTTTTCTGCTAGATCATTCTCATCAATATCTTTAACCTGCGCTATCAATTTAGCTGTTTCTGTTATGTAAGAAGGTTCATTTCTTTTACCTCTAAATTTACCAGGGGCTAAGTAAGGAGAGTCTGTCTCAATTAAAAGCTTTTCTAAGGGAACTATCTTCGAAACTTCTCTTAATTCTTCACACTTTTTAAAGGTTACAATACCGCTTAAAGAAAGCATCCATCCACGATTTAACACTTCTTTTGCTTCTTCTAATGTCCCTGTAAAACAATGAAGCACTAACTTTCCAGAATATTCCTTATCTGCGATCGCAAATAAATCACTAAAAGCATCCCTACAATGAATCACAACTGGCAAGTTTAGTTCTTTAGCAAGATGCAAATACCTGATTAAAAACTCTTTTTGTTTTTCCCTATTTGAATGCTCATAGTAATAATCTAAACCTGTTTCTCCTATGGCAACAAGCTTATTTTCTTTTGCAAGTTTTTCAAATAAAGGAAAGTCTTGTTCACCTAACTTATCAACATCATGAGGTGTAGTTGACCCCACATTGTATATCTCCTGATACTTTTGAGCTAATTCAAGACCTTTTTCCATAGACGGGCGATCAGTACAAATATTGATGATTTTATCTACACCTGCATTTTTAGCTCTTGCTATTACATCATCACTATCAACAAGCATATCTGGAGAAGTTAAATGAGCATGAGAGTCTATAAGTTTCATCTTGATTCCTTTATGAGTTTTTAAACATATTAATAAATGGAAGTCATTTTTTTTAGTTAAATATTGGAAAACTAAACCTAGTATCAATTCGACCTTCATCATAAACCTAGGTCTGACAGTTAAAAGATTTATAAAATTAAGAAGATTTTACAGGATGGGGTCTGAACAAAACCTCTAATCTTTATTCATCTTTTCTAGTAATGAAAAAACCTCTTTTTTCAAATTTTTTTCTTTCAATCTTGATACGATCAATTTTCTTTTTTCCCTATAGTTTGCCACTACTTTATCATCTTTGTCGTAAGATATAAACTGTGGAATACCTAGATCTTGGACTGTTACCTTATCCTTAAATAATTTTCTTATTTCACTATCAGGTACATGCTTCACCCTTTTGGCAACAGCTTTATTGTCTAACTCCAACTGAAACTTTCTTGCATTCTCATCTCCAAAACCAAAAACAATCCCCATTAAATAGTGATGCTTTTCTTTAAAAATTTTGTCCCAAAATTCAAAGCAACCTCTTTCTAGCTCTTCGACTTTTTTTAAAGGGTCAAACTCCAATGAAAGTTCTCTTTTAAAATCTGCATAGTTCTGTTGAAGAATATTTATTAAACTTGGTTTATGAACAAATAATACAGAATCAAACTCTTTGCCATGTTCAAAGGAATATTCAATAAAAAAATGTTCTTCTAGATTTTTTGTTTTTAACTCTTCTTTTAAATAAGACCACTGGGTTCTACCACTACACTCAGGAAATACAAATTTATCATAGGGCAGTTGGTTTTGTTTTTCCTTTGGCAATTTTTCATATGCCTGTTTTCTTTTTTTTTCTGATACTGGTCCATATTGAATATTAATAGCAGTAATTGGTTTGTAACCATAAAGTGTATATAGACAGTAATTTCTAATCATTGCATGAGAGATAAAGTCTTTGATCAGCTCATCTTTATAGCTGCAATTATACAACCTCAGATAATTAATAAATTTCGATAGTTCATTTTGAAAAAAAATTGAAGAGAATGATATTATTGAACAAATAATTAGAATTTTTTTTCTCATAGAAGGTTAATCGTGAAATACAAAGTTCTATTTTGCTTTATTACTATATTTTTTCAAACTAGCATTTGTGGAAATAGCCCAAGAACAAAAATTCAGGAACGCACACAACGCTTTATCATAGACTCGAAAAAACTTTTTCTAGATGAAGGTAACCTGTTTCTTATTACTGATAAAGCTGCTATTCCTCTTAAGGCAGTTCATTACGAAAATAATGTTTGCTATGGAATTTCTAATATCGGATGGGGAGATTATCAAGCTTACAGGTGTACAAAATGTGGTTATGTAGTTTGGAAACTTCCAGATGAAGATTGTCCAAGCTGTGGAAATAATGAATGGTCTCCTTTTTAAAAGAGGCCATTCATATCTTTCTATCTCTTTAGTCAAAATCCTCTTCCTGTTAAAGTCAGAGTAAACAATTAAGAGGAAATAATGATCTTTTTAGCAGCCAATCCCTTTACACAGGCTTTTGTAGAAGCTGACTTTTTAGGTAGAATGATCTTTTTTGGACTTTTTATTCTTTCTTTTATGTGCTGGTCTTTACTTCTTTACAAGCTATGGATCAATTATCAATTGCATAAAGACATCCCAACATTTGAAAAGATTTTTGAATCACAGAAAAAAAACCCTCTTAACTTAACTTTTGAGAGCATTGAAAACAGCACAAAGCATCCTTTTTCGTTTATCTATAAAGAAGTTAATGAAAAAACGAGGGAAATCTTAAATAAAAACAGTTACTTTAAAAAAGAAGGTGGCGTTCATCTTTCTAAAACAGATATGGAATTGATTGAGTCTGCTAGCTATCACACAATTAACAAACAAAGTGGCCTTTTTGAAAAAAACCTTTTTGTCCTATCTATGATCACAACCCTAGCTCCTTTTCTTGGCCTACTTGGAACTGTTTGGGGAATACTGGTTACTTTTTCAGGACTTACAACTCATTCAATGACAAATATCAATACTACTGTGTTATCTGGGCTATCAATGGCTCTTACAACAACAGTTATAGGTCTTGTTGTTGCGATACCTGCATTAATTGGATATAGCACTTTAAAAAACAATTCAAAGCTACTAGCAAAGAAAATGGAAGAGTTTTCAAAAAACCTACTTCATACAATAGAAATTCAATATAGAAAAGTGGATCTATGAGAAAAAAACACTACATAGATTTAGACTACGAAGAAAGCTTGGTCAATCTAACACCCTTGATTGATGTAATATTTGTTGTTTTAATTTCATTTATCTTAATTGCTCCAATGCTAAAAATCGATACTGTTTCTCTTACAGAAACAACATCAAATCTCCCTTCTTTATCTAAGTCAAACCCCCTTCGGATCACACTTAAGAAAAATGGAGACATTTTGCTAAATAGCCAAAAGGTTAATTTGGATGTTTTAGAAAAATCATTAAAAGAAGCTGACAAAAAGCTTGCTCCCCAGATTTTTCCTGACAAAGAAGTTGCTTTTTTTCAATACCAGAAAGTTAAAGATGTAGTGCAAGAGTGTGGTTTTGAAGAAATGGATATAATCCTAGAGCCTAAATGAAAAAGAAAATCTATCGCATAGTCTTATTTTTTCATGTAATAGCTCTTTTTTTTCTAACTAGAGAAAAAAAAGTGGATATCAAACCTAAAAACATTAAAGTACTCACAGTTGTCAAAGCAAAACCGGTGCAAAAAAAACAAATAGCAAGCGCACCTAAAAAGAAACGGGTTGTGAAGAAAAAAATATCCCGAAAGAAAAAGGTCGTAAAACAAGAAAAAGAAGAAACAAATCCTTTTTTAGAGTCCTTACAAAAAGAGCTTGCAAAACTTGAATTGCAAAAAGGAACTTACAATAATAAAGAACTGATTATACCTAAGACCATTACTGTAGAAACAGAGGCAAAAGAAGATCCTTACAAACATTCATTGATCGCTCTTTTTACAGAAAGACTAAAACTTCCGGCTAAAGGATGTGTAAAAACTAAAATCTTAATAAACCCCGATGGGTCACTTAAAACTCTAGAAATTATATCTTCAGAAAACAAAGAAAACGAACTCTATCTAAAAAACCAATTGCATAACCTTAAGCTTCCATGTTTTAATGGTAAAAGTAAAACGTATGTGATTTGTTTTTCTGATGTATAAAATCTTATTGTTACTATTTAGTATTTCCCTTTTTGGTGTTGAAGAGTTTAATGTCTTTTTAGAAAGGGTTGAAGAGAAAAAACCTCTTTATCTATATGAAATAGAAAAAATAAATTCATCTATTTCTCAAGAGTATCTATCTCAATTGAAAAAAGTGATGCGATTTGATCTAGAACATCTAGATAGAATTTTCTTATTAAAAGACAATCCTATAGAAGCGCAAGCAGCCTTTTATGAAGTTAGACCAAAAATTTCTAAAGATCTTATGCTTTTTGAGTTTTATGCAAATGGAAAAAAATTTGAGTTTCCTCCATTTACTTTAACCCAAGATTTAAATTTAGACAGAAGAAATATTCATCAAGTTTTAGATTCTTTTTATTTAAAGCTCTTTCATAAAAAATCTATTCTTACTACAAAGCTTATTTATTCAGTAAGACGGGAAATTAGCACTGATTATTGGGCATCTGACATCTATGTGAGTGATTACGATGGTAAAAACCCTGAAGCCAAAATACGAGACCGACACTACCATCTGTGTCCTTGTTTTTTACCTAATGAAGATAATTTCCTTTATGTATCTTATAAAACAGGTTGGGCAAAGATTTATAGTAATGAATCAGAACTACCCTATATAACACTTGCAGGGAATCAAATTCTTCCCTCGATATCAAAAGATGGAAAAAAAATTGCATTTATTAGTGATGCAGCAGGAAGACCTGATTTATTCTTGCAAATAGAAAACCAAAAACCTATTCAGTTATTTTCCTATCCAAGAGCTACACAAGCATCTCCTGTATTTGATCCAAAAGCAAAGAGAATTGCATTTGTTTCAGATAAAGATGGACCACCTCGTATTTATGTTTTAGATATTCCAAAAAAGTTTGGGAAAAGACCTATTGCTACCCTGATAACAAAAAAAAATCGTGAAAATACTTGCCCAAATTGGTCTTGTGATGGAACAAAAATTGCATATAGTGCTAAAACAGAAGGTATACGGCAAATATGGATCTATGACTTTGAGACAAAAGAAGAGTGGCAATTGACTTTTGGTGGTAAAAATAAAGAAAATCCATCATGGGCAATTGATAATTGTCACCTTGTTTATAATACAGAAGATGATTCAGAACTTTTTCTGATCAACATCGAAAATAAAAAAGAAACTAAAATTACTCGGGGTCAGGGTGAAAAGCGGTTTGCTAGTTGGCAAACAAATTAATTTTTAGGGAGAAGAGATGAAAAAATTTTATGGATTAATTGCAGTCTTAGTATTTATGACAAGCTGTCAAAGATCATCTTCACAGTCTTGGGAAGATGTAAAAACAGCTAGTAGATATGTTCAACAAGGAATAAACGCAATCTGCGGTGTGGACACACAGTCAAAACAAGTGGCTTCAGAAAAGGAATTTTTCGGTCCTGAAGACAATGATTTTATTCCTCTTGAAGAAAACGATCTTTATGCTCAACAGAACATACAAGATACTGCGATAGCTCAATCAAATGATACAAAAACTCAGTTACCATCATTTTTATCACCAAAAACAACAGATTTTAAAGCTGTTCATTTCAATACAGATGACCATGTGATCAGAGAAAAAGAAGATCTTGTAACGGTTGATAAAATTTGCAAGTACATGAAGAAAAACCCAAAAGTTTACTTAAAAGTTGAAGGCCACTGTGACAAAAGAGCATCGTCTGCTTACAACATGGCTCTTGGAATGCGTAGAGCAAATCATATAAGAGTACTATTAATTAAAAAGGGTATTGATTTTAACAGAGTTTACACAGTTTCTTACGGAAAAGAAAAGATGATTGCTCTTGGTGATTCAAAAGATGATCATAAAATAAATAGAAGATCTGAATTTAAATTCTTTACAAAGGACTAAAATGCGTATTATTTCATGCACATTACTCTTTTTGCTTTGGGGATGCTCTCCAATAAAGTCTTCTCCTAATGATCAAGAACATCAAACTGAACTTACCTTGCATCAAATGAAAGCTACATTAGATGACGTATCTCATGATGTGCAATGTTTCAAAACAGAAATAGAGATCTTAGATGAAAAAATTCATCATGCAAAAGATCAAAAGACAATAGAAAAAATTAACCAAAAACAAAAAACTATTGCTAATGAGTTATCAACATTAACTGAGAAAGTAGCTGTGCTGCAAAAAAAGCAATCGCTTATTTCTCAAGATCTTGATCGACTTTCGTCTCATTCAAACAATGTGACATTATCTTTAAAACAATTTAAAGATAAAATTTCATTACTGCAAAAGAATCAAAAGAATTTTGATTCTGCAATTGGGCAATTACTTGAGTTGAAAACTTCTATTGAAAATATTGCAAAGCTCTCTCTTTCTAACAAGAAGTATAAAGTTCAACCTGGAGACTCTTTAGAAAAGATCGCTAGACAATATAAAACTTCAGTAGATAAACTTAGAGAGGCTAACTCTTTAAAAGATGACTTAATTGTTGTTGGTCAAGAATTAAAGATTCCTTAAGTATATTTGCAAAGGGAAAAAGCATGTCACATAAAAAAAGAATTCTTCTAATTGAAGACGAAGAGCAGATAGCAGCTCTTATCAAACTACAAGCTGAACTTTCAGGCTATAAACTACATGTAGAAGTTGATGGGTTAAACGGATACAAGGCGATAGTAAGGGAAAAACCGGATCTTGTAATTTTAGATATTTTGTTACCTGGTCAAAATGGATTAGATGTTTTAAGAAAAATCAGA